>VOFK01002571.1_pt1 | contig 97167 bp, 99 predicted proteins | sample 5384121 | NCBI WGS metagenome assembly VOFK01 (sample SAMN12384730, study PRJNA508395) | human gut metagenome | isolation source: healthy gut J | host: Homo sapiens
AAAAAAATGCCGAGAAGAAAAAAAAAATCATTTTCTTACATCTCGACGGTTGTTCGGAAACACCATCAACTTCAAGAACCAATACTTACACCCAGACAAAAGCAAAAAACATCTACTTTATCCATCAAGCTACACATATTCCAATCCACAAATAAAAGACAACCTGTTCTATTTAAAGAAGAAAAGTTTTCAGTAGATTTGCACTATATAAAGATATACAATGAAGAAAATAATTATCGCCATCGATTCATTCAAAGGCTGTCTAACTTCAGCAGAAGCAGGAAAAGCTGCCGAAAAAGGTATCAAAAGCATAAATCCTTTCTGCCACACTTCAGTTATTCCCATCGCTGATGGCGGTGAAGGTTTACTGGACGTACTCATCACAGCCACTAAAGGGAAATATATAACCTTATCGGCACATGGACCGCTAATGAAAATGGCAAAAACACATTACGGTCTGTCCGGCAATGGCAGAACAGCTATTATAGAAATGGCTGCCATCAGCGGACTACCTCTCGTACCTATTGAACAAAGAAATCCTATGCTGACAACAACCTTTGGTACAGGAGAATTGATAAAAGACGCATTAAACAAAGGATGCAGAAATTTTATAATCGGTATTGGCGGAAGCGCGACTAATGACGCAGGATTAGGAATGCTACAGGCACTAGGTTTCCGCTTTCTAGACAAATCAGGGCATACCTTAGGTACAGGAGGCCAAATAATGGAAGCCGTGGCAAACATAGACACATCCGGTATTCATCCCGCACTAAGAGAAACACACTTCATGGTAGCATGTGATGTAGCCAACCCTTTCTACGGCCCTGACGGAGCGGCATATATCTTTGCACAACAAAAAGGAGCCGATTCAAATATGGTGCAAAGACTGGATGAAGGCATGCAATCATTAGCCGAAGTTATAAGAAAACGACAGGAAAAGATATCACGAACTACCCCGGTGCAGGTGCAGCCGGAGGCATGGGTGGTGGACTACTGGCTTTTTTTAACGCAGAGCTAAAACCGGGAACAGAATTATTATTGAAAGCCATCGACTTCTCCGAAAAAATAAAAGGAGCAGACCTCATTATTACGGGCGAGGGAAAAGCAGACCAGCAGACAGCTATGGGAAAAGTACCATACGGAATACTAAAGGAAGCACAAAAAGAACATATTCCCGTTATTGTACTGGCAGGCAGTATAGAAAACCTGCCGGAATTAAACAAAGCGGGATTCAAAGGTATATTCTCTATAGCCCCCGGCCCCATCACCCTGGAGAAGGCAATGGAACCGGAGTTTGCTAAAGAAAATATCACCCGGCTGGTTTCCCAACTCTATTCAGTTATAACTAGCTTCGGCTAATTTGCAAGCCTTTGTCGGACAAAGCCATATCAACGAAACGGGCACAACTGTTGGGTGGGTTCTGAGTAAGAATACTTCGAATACGTATAGCAGCCTCAGGATCTTTAGCCACCATATAAAGATAGCCGCCTCCCCCCGCACCTGGCAATTTATATCCCAGGCAATAATCATCAATCCGGCGAATGATAGTCTCAACTGCCTCGGGATTAGTGCCGGGATCCAACGCTTGGTTCAGCTTCCAGCTTTTACCAACCAAACGCCCCATTTCATCGAAATTCCCACGCTGAATGGCTTCGTACAAGTCAAGAGCATGCCCCTTCATACCGCCAAGTATAGACAAATGCTCTGTGGAGTTGAGGAACATGCTACGCACGATTTCAGCTAAAATTCCTTTGGCTGTACGGGTAATTCCCGTGTAATAAAGCAAATGGCACTTCTGATATTCGCCACCTGTAAACAAATAATCGGGCAACCAGCGCACTAACGGACTCTGATCCATACCTGCATGAGTCTGCAATAATTTCACTCCACGAAGCACACCTCCGTATTGATCTTGCCACCCCCCTCCGGTAGTCAGTAACTGTTCCAAAATAAGCGTACGGTTACATATCTCGTTCTTATCCCAGTTCAGTCCGCAAAAATCAGAGATTGCCCCCAGCACAGTTGATGCAAGAATAGAACTTGTACCCAGACCGGAGCCCGCAGGAATCGCAGAAAGCAGAGTGATTTCCATTCCGGAGCCAAACGCCTTCAACTGCTCTTCCAATGAAACATACGATTCGGTGGAAAAGCCCGGCTGGAAACCTGCCAGCACCAATGCCGCTTTAGGTATAGAGAATGGGGATCCCACTTGCATGAAATCCCTTACCTCCCCGTAAGTTGTAACCACTTCCATAGCGCCTAAGTCTATAGAACGAAGAATTATCTTATACTCCCGACAGGGTTTCACGTAAACTTGTAGAGGAGGCTGCCCGTTCAACTCAATAGCAATATTCACCACATTCCCCCCCTTCATTCAAGCAATAAGGTGGAGTATCCGTCCATCCGCCGGCCAGATCAATACGGACCGGACTACGCCCCCAGACAATCTGATCGGAGTACACTGACAAATGCGGTTGCTGCCTCTTGGCTAAAGCCGAAGCAGTAAGTCCGTCGCGCATCAAACGAAAAGCCTCATTCTCATATTCCCGATAAGCCAGCCCCTTAAGCTGCTGCACCCGGGCACGGAACATATTATCACTGATACGTGTCATCAGCGGAGCCGATTCTGATAAAGGCTCAGGCAACGACAGATCATACCGAGCAAATTCTCCAGCAGCATTCTCCAAATTTAGCTGATAAAAGACACTTCGTTCATAATTATGCGCCAATGCCGGCCAATTCTTTATCCGGAAAGCTTCACGCTGTTCTGCCAGACGATAAAGATTAGAATAAGCAGATATATCATCGGCAGATAACTTACGACAGCGTTGCCATATTTCTTTTCCTTGCTGTAATGCCGGTTCAGAGACCATCCAGCGCATAACTGCTCCCAATTCCTCTACAGATGAGCAAACCGGAAACAAACGCGCGGCCTGCAAGTCGTGACCGTTTTCTATTTCTTCCACCGAAATGCCGCGTACAGCACACCACTCACCTACAGACATTCCTTGATAATATGTTTCTTCCTTAGCCAAAGCTCCCTTGAAAGTATCATTGAAGCCGTATGGACGCGCTACATAGCCAGATTCTCCAAAAGGAACCACATCAATACACACACCGGACGGAACCTCTAGGTTCCAATTATTAGCGGGAACCCCTGTTATGATGGTCTGGTGATGGATATTCCATCCTGCTCCTACATAACTGTTCTCTATCCATATTTCCGAATTTTGTGAGGTAAGTTGATAACCTACCTCAGCATTTTGAACAAACATGGCCGGATGCGGTTACCTTCTTGTGCATAATCTCCCGCTGGTCGTTTACCAGATTTTGTACTGCCAATGTAGAAGAAATAAGTTCACGACTGGTTCCGTAATGATAAAACTCCCCTCCGGGCAACGGCAGAATAGCCACACTCAGCTTGTTAAGTTCATCGTCCATCATACGCGGGTGCTCTCCCAATGTAAGTCCGAAATCAGAATACATGTCATAATAAGAGAGTTTTCCTTCCTTATAAGATCGTTTTACCAACAGACTAACCGCACGGTCACTTAACAGCCAAATTCCGATATCCATCAGAAAAAGATGGGTTTGCATTAATTTCCCCAATTCCTCCACCGAAGGTTTTTGAAGCATGAAATCAAGCTTATCGGGAGTAGCCCGTGAAGAAACAAAAACACCATGGTTTTTTGCCAGATTAGGATCTACCCATAAACCGTAACACACCACATCCGCATCAGGAATAGTCTGAAGCGGTTGGCCCGCACGGATATAAACATCTCCACTTGCAATCAATGTATGAAGAGAAGACGGAGCTTTCTCCATGATTTGTTCATATAAAGGGAGCTGGAGGGAAAGCAGATTTTGTGACAGCCGTTGTCCTCTGGCCCACCGGAATACAGGAATGGGAGTAAGAATTTTGCCGGATGGCGCATATCCGGGCAAACGACGACTCTGCCCGCCTGCATGAAGTAAAATACGTTTTTCTTTTTCCCAGCCAAGTAAGAAAATCGCTGTCAGGAGCTACTTTCTGACAACAAGCCTCCAACAGCCATGCAGTCCCCCCGCCTGATCCTAGCTTACTACCTATAGGATCGGAAGTACAAAACCACTCTGTCTGGTCCGCTTTCTCTATATCATGAAAACATTCCACCAGATTAGGGGGAAGTGATAATAATTTTTTCATAGCACATCTTTGTTTTTATTGCACACAAAGATGCTTATTTTCCCCTAATAAGCCAAAAGATAAGACATGAATTTTAATCAGTAAATTCAAAAACACGCTCATCCAATGACTTCACTTCCTTAAAGCCCGGTTGTGCAACAGGCACACCGAATGGCATCTGCGCTATCAATTTCCAGTCATCAGACAAATTCCAAACTTTACGTACTTCATCATCAATCAGCGGATTATAATGCTGCAAAGACGCCCCCATTCCTGCATCTTCCAGCATGGTCCAGACTGCCAACTGATGCATAGCATCGGTCTGCTCTGCCCAGATAGGGAAATTATCTTTATAAGTGGGGAAACTTTCCTGCAAAAAGAGCGAACGATAGCCATATCTTCAAAATAGAGAATAGTACCATATCCACAAGCGAAACAGCCATCAATCTTTTCTTCGGTCTTGCCAAATACCTCAGCCGGAACTCGCTTACGCAAGACATTTTTTACAATGTTCCACAACTTTTCATGCGCCTTACCTGTTAATAACACAACACGAGTGGTTTGAGAATTGAAAGCTGAGGGGACAAATTCTACAGCAAAACAAATTAAATCTCTTATTTCTTTATCAGACAATGTCGATTTGTTTTGGATCCGATAAAATGTACGACGGGCTTTCAGAGCCTCCTTAAAACTTTTTGTCATATAAAACAACGTATTTATGGGTTATTATAAATGAAGAACAAACAGGTAACAAAGAAGTTCACTTTTTTTGCTTTTTTCAATGCAATAACCTATTTTTGTTAGCTAATTATTAACATTAAAAACAACACATTCAATGAAAGATTTTCTAAAATTTACGTTTGCCAGCGTCATCGGCGTCATTCTGGCAGGCGTAGTGTTCACTATACTAGGGATTATCACTCTGGTTGGCATAGTCGCCTCATCGGATACTGAAACGGTGGTGAAAGACAACTCTATCTTCGTACTCGACTTTAAAGGCAGTTTGTCCGAACGTGTACAGGAAAACCCACTCCAACAACTTTTGGGAGAAGAATTTGAAGCATACGGTTTGGATGACATTCTAGCTTCTATCAAGAAGGCAAAAGACAATGACAAAATCAAGGGTATTTATATCCAACCTTCTTATCTGGAAGCATCATACGCTTCCTTAGAGGAAATACGCAATGCATTACTGGATTTCAAAGAAAGCGGCAAATTCATCGTTGCTTATGCAGACCAATATGCACAGGGGATGTATTATCTTTCCAGCGTGGCCGATAAAATAATTATCAATCCGCAAGGAAGTATTGGATGGCACGGAGCAGGCATGCAACCTGTTTTCTTCAAAAATCTGGTTTCCAAACTAGGACTGGAAGTACAGGTATTCAGAGTGGGCACTTACAAATCAGCCGTGGAACCGTTTATTGCTACAGAAATGAGTCCGGCCAACCGCGAACAGATGACCGAATGTCTGGAATCTGTCTGGCATCGTATTCTTGCAGATGTATCCGACTCACGACGCATCCCGACAGATACTCTGAATGCTTATGCTGACCGATATATGGATTTTTGTCAGGCAGAAGAATATATTCAATGCAAACTGGCAGATACCCTGATGTATAAAGATGAGGTTATTTCCTATCTGAAACAATTAAGCGGTCGTGACGAAAACGACAAACTAAACAGTCTTTTCATAGAAGACATGATAAACGTCAAGAAAATGTGCCCAAAGACAAAAGTGGAAATATAATAGCCGTATATTATGCATACGGCGAGATCCTGGATGCTCCCGGCAGTTCCACAGAAGATTGTATTGATGTACAAAAGATGTGTAAAGACCTGCGCAAATTACGTGATAACGATGACGTAAAAGCTGTTGTATTACGCGTCAACTCACCGGGTGGCAGCGCATACGGTTCAGATCAAATATGGCGTGAAGTAGTAAGACTGAAAGAGAAAAAACCGGTAATCGTTTCTATGGGAGATTATGCTGCATCAGGAGGCTATTACATTTCCTGCGCTGCAAACCGCATTTTCGCTGACCCGACTACGCTGACTGGTTCTATCGGCATATTCGGCATGATGTATTCAGGTGAGAAACTGTTTACTGAAACTTTAGGACTAAATTTTGATGTAGTGAAAACTAATAAAATGGCTGATTTGGGTGCCAGCCTAGGTCCGGTTCTCACCCGCCCGCTAAATGCATCAGAACAAGAATTAATGCAGAACTATGTCAACCGAGGATACAAGCTGTTCGTAAACCGTTGCGCTGAAGGTAGAAAAATGTCTACAGAGGCTATTGAAAAAGTTGCTGAAGGCCGTGTATGGACCGGTGCCATGGCAAAAGACCTTGGTCTGGTAGACGAGCTGGGAGGTATAGACAAAGCATTGAATGCCGCCGCCACCCAAGCCGGTATCGAAAATTACAGTATTATCGGCTATCCTGAAAAAGAAAATATTTTCGCAAGCCTGCTGGGAAATCAGAAAAAACATTATATAAACAGCGAAATTAAAGAATATTTGGGAAGCTATTATAACAGCTTCAAGGCGCTGGAGAACATAAAAGACGCCAACTGTATACAGGCACGTATGCCGTTTGACCCTAATATCCAATAAATTGCACATGGAAGGTAATCTTATCAAGATAAACAAGTGGCTATATCCGGTTTCATGGATTTATGGGACCGGTGTATGGCTGCGTAATAAATTGTTTGACTGGGGAATATACAAAGAACGTAAGTTTGATATCCCGGTCATCTCGGTAGGCAACATCACCGTAGGCGGAACCGGAAAGAGCCCCCCATACAGAATACCTGATAAGATTATTGCAGAAAGATTACAAAGTAGCCGTACTAAGCCGCGGCTACAAACGCAAATCCAAAGGCTTTGTACTTGCCAGACCGGATACGTCCGTACAGATGATAGGTGACGAACCTTTCCAAATGAAACAGAAGTTTCCGGATATCCATATGGCAGTAGACCGGGACCGTTGTCATGGCATAGAGCAGTTATGCAATAGTCACATCGCCCCTGGAACAGAAGTGATTATTTTGGATGATGCTTTCCAGCACCGATATGTAAAGCCCGGAATAAACATCTTATTAGTAGATTACCACCGACTGATTTGCGAAGACACCTTGCTGCCTGCCGGACGAATGCGCGAACCTGAAAACGGAAAAAGCCGGGCACATATTGTCATTGTCACTAAATGTCCTAAGGACATCACCCCTATGGATTTAAGAGTCTTAAGCAAGCAAATGGAACTTTACCCCTATCAGCAGCTCTACTTCACAACATTAACATACGGCAAGCTGCATCCGTTGTTTACAGCAGGGAATGCAGTTTCATTAAAAGAGATAGAAAAAGACAAGCATATCCTATTGGTGACAGGCATAGCCTCCCCAGCAAAACTCATTCAAGATTTATCACCATACAATGAGCACATTGAGTCACTGGCTTTCAGTGACCACCATGACTTTACAGCAAGAGATATGGAACTGATAAAGAAGCGTTTCATGAAACTTCCGGAAGGTAAACGCATGATTATCACCACTGAAAAAGACTCTGTACGACTAGCAGCCCATCCACTGATGGACGAAATGCTGAAACCTTATATATATATGCTGCCCATTGAGGTAGCCTTTTTACAAGACCAACAAGAACTGTTTAACTCAAATATAACCGACTATGTTAGAAAAAATTCAAGAAACAGCAACTTTTCTTAGAGAGATGCATACCAGTCCCGAAACTGCTATTATATTAGGTACCGGCTTAGGAAGCCTGGTACACGAAATTACCGATAAATACGAGATCAGTTACAAAGATATCCCTAATTTCCCTGTTTCAACCGTAGAGGGACATAGCGGTAAATTGATTTTCGGCAAATTAGGTAATAAAGACATCATGGCTATGCAAGGACGTTTCCACTTCTATGAAGGATACTCCATGAAAGAAGTTACTTTCCCCGTACGGGTGATGCGTGAATTAGGCATCAAAACATTGTTCGTATCCAATGCAGCTGGAGGTACGAATGCAGACTTTGAAATTGGTGATCTGATGATTATCAGAGATCATATCAACTTTTCCCGAACATCCGTTGCACGGCAAGAACATTGAATACGGCCCCCGTTTCCCGGATATGAGTGAAGCCTACTCCAAAGAACTGATAGACAAAGCACTGGAGATCGCTAAAGAAAAAGGTATCAAAGTACAACAAGGAGTATATATCGGTACACAGGGACCTACCTTCGAAACTCCGGCAGAATACAAGATGTTCCACATTCTTGGAGCTGACGCCGTAGGTATGTCTACCGTTCCTGAAGTTATTGTAGCAAACCATTGTGGCATCAAAGTGTTTGGAAGTATCGGTTATCACCGACCTAGGCGTGGAGGGAAAAATTGTGGAAGTTTCACACGAAGAGGTTCAGAAAGCGGCAGATGAAGCGCAACCGCGCATGACTACCATTATGCGTGAAATGATTAATCGAATTTAAGAACATGCAGGAAATAAACAGAACAGAAATAGCGACCTTAGGTGAGTTCGGCCTCATTAAACATCTAACGAAGGATATCGAGTTAAAAAATCCGGAAACCCAATATGGTGTGGGAGACGATGCAGCCGTATTGGAATTTAAAGATAAAGAGGTATTGGTAACCACAGACTTACTGATGGAAGGGGTACATTTTGATTTGGTTTATACCCCATTGAAACATTTGGGATATAAATCGGCCATCGTAAACTTCTCGGACATTTATGCTATGAATGGTACTCCAAAACAAATCACAGTTTCTATCGCACTGTCCAAACGCTTTTGTATTGAAGATTTAGAACAGTTCTATGATGGGCTAAAACTGGCTTGTGAACTACACCATGTAGATATTGTGGGTGGAGATACAACTTCATCCGTAACCGGGCTCGCCATCAGTATTACTTGCATAGGTGAAGCGGACAAGGACAAAGTAGTTTATCGCAACGGCGCACAAGATACAGACTTGATTTGTGTCAGCGGTGACTTGGGAGGAGCTTATATGGGACTTCAACTTCTAGAGCGTGAAAAGGCTGTTTTCCAAGGAGCAAAAAGAAGCAAATCCGGATTTTTCCGGAAAAGAATATATTTTGGAACGTCAGTTAAAGCCTGAAGCACGTAAGGATATCATTGAGAAACTGGCTAAAGCGGGAATCAGGCCCACCGCTATGATGGATATTTCCGACGGCCTTTCTTCGGAACTGCTACATATATGCTCACAAAGCGATACCGGCTGTCGCGTTTACGAGGAAAGAATTCCCATTGATTACCAAACGGCTGTAATGGCGGAAGAGCTGAATATGAATGTGACAACATGTGCTTTAAATGGTGGTGAGGACTATGAGCTATTATTTACTGTACCTTTAACAGAGCATGAACGAGTTTCGGCTATAGAGGGTATAAAAGTGATTGGTCACATCACCAAACCGGAGCTGGGATGTGCCCTGATTACCCGTGACGGACAAGAGTTTGAGCTGAAAGCGCAAGGTTGGAATCCACTAAAAGAAAAATAATTTTAATTAAACAACACTGATAATAAGCATCTTATGCTTTTATCAGTGTTTTTTTTTAGAAATAGTTTGCAGTTTAAAAAAGTTTCACTACCTTTGCAACCGCAAACAAGAAACAATGGTGCCATAGCTCAGTTGGTAGAGCAAAGGACTGAAAATCCTTGTGTCCCCGGTTCGATTCCTGGTGGCACCACTTTTACAAAACGAAAAATCATGAAAACCGCTGAAATACAGTTATTTCAGCGGTTTTTTCTTTATGTACTGTCCGCAAAAATATGCAATTTGGTGCAATAAAAAATTGCTGATTCGGTGGCTTTTTTTGAGTCCCATGAAAAAACCACCGATATGTACCATACTTCACTTATTCTCAACGATTTGCGTGAATCATTTTCAGGGATGAAATTCTACATTTGCATACCCTACTGAATGACGGATGAAATACAACGTTTGCTACAGGCTTTCTTATCCGATGATAATGATTGTACCTACAGGCGGATAATAGTAAGAGAAACAAAAATCGGTGGTTTTTTAGAGCCGGCAATAATAAAAGCCACCGAATTTAACATTTTTCTCCAGCCATCCGCTCAATTCAGGATTGACGAAATAACCGAATGTGCAACTTCAAAAAGAAAATGATCATGAAACAAGGAACAATGAACATTCTATTTTTCGTTCTGAAAACAAAACTGCTGAAAAATGGCGAGGCTCCAATCCTAATGAGGATTACCATCAACGGGCAATATGAAGAAATAAGAATACAGAGAAGCGTTCCATTAAAGAACTGGAATCCGGCCAAGGGATGCAGTAAAGGAAAAGACAGGGCTTCCATCGAATTGAACAACTATATTTCCGCCCTCACTACACGCGCATACGAAAAGCACAAGGAACTGACCTTTGAATCGGCACTGATAACTCCAAAGACAATATTAAAGCGTGTGTTCGGAAAGGATGAGACTGTCCGGACGTTGCTTGGAACAGTCAAAGAAGAAATTTCCTCTATGGAAAAGGTTGTTGACATAGACTATTCTCCCGTCACCATCAACCGTTATAAGAATGTGCTCAGAAAACTTGAAACGTTTGTGCCGCGTTTTTATGAGAAGGATGATATTACGTTCCATGAACTTTCCCCTGATTTCATCAAGGCTTTTGATGTTTTCCTGAAGACAGAAGCCGGACTGTGCCGCAACACAATAGTCCGCTACATGAAATGCCTGAAGAAAATCACCAATATGGCAATAGCCAAAGAATGGATGCGGAAAGACCCGTTTTACGGATATAAGATGGAACAGGACGAGACTGATCCGGTATTCCTGACAAACAACGAGCTTCAGGCTATAATGAACAGGGAATTTGATATTCCGAGGCTGGAGCTTGTCAAGGACATCTTTTTGTTTGCGTGCTTCACCGGTCTGGCGTTCGCTGATGTATCCACATTGAGACCGGAACATCTGGAGCAGGACAATAACGGTGACTGGTGGATAAGAAAAGGACGTGTAAAGCTGGAGAGAAGAAGAAAGTCAAGTTCCATAGCAAATGTTCCGCTTCTTCCTGTTCCATTGGCAATCCTGAAGAAATACGAATCACATCCGATATGTCTTAAACAAGGGACTTGCCTTCCTGTTGTCTGCAATCAGAAGGCAAACAGCTACCTGAAGGAGATTGCGGACTTCTGCGGCATCAAAAAGAATCTGACCACACATGCAGCTAGACATACGTTTGCTACGACCGTCACATTGGCCAACAATGTTCCATTGCAGGAGGTGTCTGCCATGCTCGGACATGCATCCACAAGAATGACACAACATTATGCAAGAGTCATGGACAGGAACCTGAAGGACAACATGAATATAGTAAGGAGCAAGATGGGGTTATAGAGATAAACCTATCTTATACCTCGCATAACCGTCTGTAATAACATACAGAGACCAGGCGCTTTCAAGATGAAGCCATCCTCATTTCTTGCAGCAAAGATAGTTGTTTTTCCGAATGATCGCGCAAGGCGGCCCCTGAAGGGGCTTGGTTGCCTGTGAAAAAATCTTCCTCTTGCTGGCGCAAGAGCGTATTTTTTCACGGCAAGCCTTGCAGCAATCATCGGAAAACGAACTGGGGAACGCACAAGAAATAAGAATGCCTACCCACGGGCAGGCCATGTATAACTCAATAAATGGAAGATTATGGAAGCGAACAATGTGGAAAAAAGGTTCAATGACTGGTTTACGGTGTCTTATGACAGGTTAAGAAATCTCGTTGGCAGATACGGGGCACTGGATGAGGACAATTTTCATGACACTTATCTGTTTGTAAGAAAGCAGGTGCTGAATCCGGAAAGGGAAATAACGGATTATGAAGCATACTTTATCGGATGTTACAGGAAAGCGTTCATGGTCAAGTTCAGGCTGGAAAGCAAATATGCCCATCCGGATGAATATTTCTTTCTTCGATGTGGGGAAGATGCGGATTTCCTTTCTCCGGATGACCTGAACAGCTGTGAAAAACTGGTGAAGGACATTCTTAACTTTATCAGAAGAAAGTTCTCCTATCAGGAATACAGGATGTTTACGTTGCGTTTTTATGAATCAGACTTTTCATTCAAGGCGTTGGGTGAATGTATGGGTATATCGGCAAGTGCCATTTCAGGAAAAGTAAACACGATCATGGATGCAGTACGATCAAACCGGGGATTCTCATGGAGAAGCCAAATGCTGGCAGTAGAAGGATTCATATCCTAATCCGTTAGTTTATTGTATCACCATTAAAACAGAAACTTATGGCACTGATAGTATATAACAAGGAGAACTCACGTCCGCAGCAGGTGGTTTATCAGGGGAAGCGGACAATTAATATGGACAGCAAGGGAACGGTTTACCTGTCAAAGACAATGTCTATAGAACTGGGGATTCTCGGTGGAGGACGGGTTAATTTCGCACACGATGAGGATACGGGAGAATGGTATATCTGCCATACGACAGACAAGGACGGGTTCACTGTATGGAAAGATAAAAGGTGTGCCAGATTCTCTGCCGGATTCATCGTCAGAAGAATCATGCTTCAGGCAAAAGTGGAAAGGAAGACCGTACAGTTTATGATTGCCAAGGCTCCCATAGAGGTGGGAGGTACAGTATATTACAAGATTCTGCTTTCCAATCCGATTTTCAAATAGACAGAAGAAGGTGGCTCAGAAAGATCCATTATCAGATAATGGTGATGGATTTTTCCGGGCTATGTTGTTCAGATTTTTACATCATACCATTTGGAGCATTAGGATATTGTTTTGTCAGGGCATTATATTGGCATAATACTATGTCCCGACAATATTATAATATGGGGGTATATGTTATTGCAATATTATGTTGTTAGGGTAGTATGTTGTTGTGTTATCATGTTATTGCAATATTATGTTGTCAGGGTATTATGTTGTTGTGTTACTATGTTATTGCAATGTTATGTTATTAGGGTATTATGTTGTTGTGTTACTATGTTATTGCAATGTTATGTTATTAGGGTAGTATATTGTTATGTTACTATGTTATTGTAATGTTATGTTATTAGGGTAGTATATTGTTATGTTACTATGTTATTGTAATGTTATGTTATTAGGGCATTATGTTGTTGTGTTATTATGTTATTGCAATATTATGTTATTAGGGTATTATGTTGTTATGTTACTATGTTATTGCAATGTTATGTTATTAGGGTATTATGTTGTTATGTTACTATGTTATTGCAATGTTATGTTATTAGAGCATTATGTTGTTGTGTTATTATGTTATCAGAGTATTACACGATTGCAATATCACGACAGAGTTCATTCCATATACACGCTGATTATCAATATATTACAACTTTTATTAAGCAACGTATACAACTTTACTATAACAATCTACATACTATTATATGATACAGAATCTGTAAATCAGGATACCATAGTACAATACAGCATAAAACTTTCAATATTGAATATTTAAATTTCGGCAAATAACTAAATATCAGGCACTCCATTCACACGATATTCAACTCTGCATACATGTTTGTCACAAACAAACTGATATTTACATTTTTCATCAGGCAAATATGACTCTATTTTATAGCTATAAATGGGCATGGAGCCACAATCCACTTTAAGTGGATTCTCTGTTCAAACGAACAGAGCAAGTTGTGTTTTTGTACGACAGAAAGTATTCTGTCAGACAAAAACTAACTTGCCTCCCTTACGGTCGGGGGATTTTCCTCCAAAGTCGGAAATACAAAGGATGAAACACTTTGTTATAAACAAAAAGATTATTAAGTATTCAATTTTCAATCATTTTACATATATCATTTCTTAATTTTACAGGTAAAGGATTATTATCAAACATTTTCTTTAAATTTTCATTTATCTTTTTACCCTTATCGAGATATCTTTTTATTTTTTTCAATTGTTCAAGAAGCTCTATTTCATATCTAAAACAGTTATCAATTTTTTCTTGAACATTACCCTGCCCTTCAAATTTAATTGATCTATAACCATTACTCTTATATAATTCCCAAAAGTTCTTTACTCTTATCGTATATTGATTATCATCCTTACAATTTTCCAGGAACTCCTCAAAATTGCCATAATTTTCAAATATTTGGGCACAAAAAGGTTCAGGCGATACTGTATTATATTCAGGATTAGATGTTATTCCTTTACGAATAAACATACTAAAATATCCTTGCGGATTATTTTGAATTTCATTTTTCATTATATCCAGTGCTTCTTGCCTTAAATAGACACGATGTGTTTTAGGATCCGTTTTACTTTGGCAATTATAAAATAACGTAAATCCATCTTCAGAAAATTTATTTTGTTCTTTTATAAAATGTTCTAATTGTATGTCTGATAAAACAGATAAATCTATCAACAAGTCGTCTATTATGGCTTTATCACCATTCTCAATAGCTTCTTTAAATGATGATAATGCAGAACTTATAATAGCTGGATGTGTCGTATTAGACAAGAAATCATAAACTATATCATATTCTTCTTGCCCAATAGGGTGTCGCAATTTCACAGCAAGATTTTTCTTGGCCAATATAGCCATCAAAAAATTCAATATATCAAAATATTTAATCGTTTTCGAGTTAAAATCCACTACATCATATAAGTGCAACAATGCTTTAAAATGCCTATTATCTATACACCTCATTTGTTGCAGATGAGGTATGATAGCATTATAAATTTCATCTCTTAATCCCCTAATATTAGATTTAGTCAGTTTCTCTAACAAATTATATATCTCATTATAGTCAAATGTTCTACCCTCTGCATTGTTTTTATAAATCTGAGCCAAAAGTTCTCCTATTTGATTTTCAAATTCTAATCCATATTTTCTTATATATAACTGATTCGCAGATTTAATCATCTCTGCGTCATCCTTTTCAGCCAAGGACATAAGCTCATCAACTGTAAGAACCTTGTCATCCAATCTATACATAAAGTATTTATAATAGTTTCTAAGACTATATATTGCATTTGCCTTATCTCTATCGTTTCTAAATAAATACTCTAATATATCTGACACAATTTCAATCTGTGTATTATCTAAATATTCCTGAAGAGTTTTTTTATAATCTTTATCTAATGAGAATTCATAATACGACAATTGTAATAATATAAAAGGCCTATTGCACAAAATAGTATAGACATCCATATATCTATATCTTAGCAATTCCAGAAAGAATAAATCTTGAAAACAAACTTCGTTTTCTACTCTTTGATCTTTATATGCTTTAGCTAATAAATAAAAAGAATTATGGAACCGTATCACGTCTCGGACAGTTAACAACACTTTAGTCACCAAATTGTTATCAATGATGCTATTGGTAGGATCATCTGGACGATAATAAACCATATTGGTAATCTTAGTATCCTCTTTTTCCAATCCCCATATTGTGTGTACGGTTTCTTGAATACGAGTCAGCAGTTCATTACAAAGAACTCTCTCCTCACTTCTTGGTAATGACATTTCCACATTAAAAAACTTCTCTAAATAACGGTCAGGAGTATTAATTCCATTGTTCTTCAATGTTTCACATACATAATTCTTGTCATAGGCTACTATAAACTGAATATATGGGAAGTTAGCCGTATTCCTAATCAAACGTAAAACCTCCTTTATTTCTGCTGCGTTCAATCTGTCTATATCATCTATGAGTACAACAGTTTTATGTTTTGTTCTTTCGAGTATTTCTTTTATAAGCTCGTATGGATTTTTATCTTCATTGAAAATACCATGTAATGATTTTCCTATAATCTTTAAAGGTTTTCCAGATTCTTCATCCAATAGCAATTCAACGTATTGATCTATGGTAGATGAGATGTTTGGAATATAGTTGCTTAGTTCATCACGTAGCATTGCAAAGAATCCCTTTACAATGGAATCTGATGTATCACTTTTCCACGGCTCAAATATAATGACACTTTTGACCGAGTTGTTTCTAATATACTGTTCTTTTAGGATATTAATAAAAGTTGTTTTTCCACTTCCCCAAATACCCGTTATAGAGAAAGTAAAACTTCCTTCTTTATAAAAACATGACTCCAAAGTTTTGTATGCAGATTCACATACCGCCTTCCTTTTATATGAATCTGCCACATTATTTGTCTTTTCAATCTCAAGTTCTGGCTTGGCATTTTCAGTAGCCTTTTTATGCTTTAATTGATAACAGATATAACATTCCCATAATATAGGAACTATAATAATAAAATTACTCCAAGCTAAATATCTACTATAATCACAAATCAATACATAGTCCCATTTTCTAGAGAAAAGACAAATACAATATAGCAAAGTTCCAATTACAACAACTTTACATCTATTCATATTTATCACTTCCGTTTCCTTGAGATTATGATAATAATATGCAGATATTATTACTGAATAAATGGCAATAATCCACCATGTGTTGTCTTTGATTTGAGATGCAATCGGATCAACCCATATCTTATTTATCCATGCTGTCCAAAAAGAATCAAAAATAAAGAAAGACAATAATATGGTTATACAACTCAACCATTTTAATGGTGATTTTCCGATATTATCCAATAGGTTCTTAAAAGTTATTGTTAAGTATATTCGAATAGCATTCCATAGTTTTTTAAATATTATTCGTAAGTACCTACAATTGGTTAATCTTTTTATCACTCTTTTCATCTGAACTATACATTTACAACATCATCTTCTGAATAATCATTTGTGTATTGGCATAAAAAGGTACATCAGTCTTGCCCAAAACCGTAGTCGGCAAAGTAGAAAGTTCTGCAAGATTATCCATAGGTACAAGTACCGTCTTTGCTCCGTTTTCCGACAAGATTGAAACCTTGTCATTGAAATTGATAGCACGTTCGATGGCACCACCGATAGATATATTGCCGATAATACCCAAAGCTGGCTTCAAGTTCTTGCTGAATACCGATGAAATGATAGCAGCAAAGACAGCTCCACCAATTCCGCTCTGTACTGTAGAACCTAATAAGGCTGTTACCTGAACCGTCACATCCATGTTGGCAAACGAACGTTGTTGAGAAAGTAACATCTTCTCATTCGCCCTCATATAGTTATATGTATTCTTAATATCCTCCTTTACGGTAGCAGAATTCGTTCCGCTGATGTTCAACTTTCCATTACCAGCCATTGTGATTACCTCTATCTTTACCAAGGCAACCTTATCTCCATCAGAAGTAGCAGAATAACATGTTCCTGGAGGTAAAGGAGAGTCACCGATCAATCCACTACCTCTTTCTTCCGGTACTGGAACAAAAGTCTCTTCCTGTGTTTCCTTGTCTATATAAGAGAAATTAGTATCCCAAAACTCCATTCCACCAATGCGTTTTAACTGCTCTTTTACCCTTCTACGCATTTCAATTGCCCATTCCAGATAAACACGTACATCTTCCTTAGTGTACTTTCCATCCGGATGCAACAGTTTTATAAGTCCTGAAACCGTCTTACGAACCGGTTTCGTATCACGCTGACGCATTTGTGAACCTAATGTGAAATATTCATCTATGGCGTTCGTATAATTGTCCTTTCTTAATGCATGAAGCATTTCACTGAAAGTCCGTACTGAAACCAAAATGATTAGTGAAATTGGCAGGTGCAAATTTCATTATTTCCCATCCTGGCAAGAAAAATCCTATACGGTCAAGAAAAGCCGTATCATCCGATATCTTATCAGAGAAAGGACTGAATAAATGACTGGTCTGTAATACTGTTTCTACTGGCTGATTGATGTTACCGTTCAGAATAATAGAAGCATTGGCTGATTTCTCACCTGATTTTCCGGCCCTTGAAAAAGAACCCGATTCCATATAGTCCTTCATCAATGGCACTACTTCACGGTCTTTAAACAATTCATCTGTAGATTCATCGAAACATACGGCATCCCATTTACCCATTGCTCCGATCTGACCATTGGAATTATTCACAAAAAGAGAGGCAGCCGTACCTTGTCCTCCGGAAACCAGCATGGAGTATGGCGACAATTCCTTGAACACGTATGATTTACCGGAACTTCTCGGACCAAGTTCAGCCATATTAAAATTAGCCTCTACCATAGGTATAAAACGTGAAAGAAGGAGCATCTTCATTCGCTGTGTCATACCTTCTGACTCCGGTTCATAACCACCGCTACGTAACAACACGTTCAACCACTCTTCATTAGTAAAATTCTTTCTGTTGTTACTTATTCTGGACATATCAAAGCTCGATAACTGAATAGGACGAACTTTAGATACTACGAACGGATACAGCTTACTGCCAATTGCCATAGTAGAATCATACGCTATATCCACAATAGCCCATATTCCACCCATCATCATCTTTTCATGTTCCGTCACAATCCTGTCATCGATATTGGCATCACGAATATTCAGGTTTGAAAGTTCTGCCCAATATTTATCCTTAGAAGCATCCAAACGGACAGAAATCTTATCTATCACTTTGTAAGTACCTTCTTCCCTTATTTTGGCTTGTATCAGATTAGCTTCATCGGGATTGACATAATGTTTGCGGAGAACATTTTTCACATTCTCAACTCCTTCCTTAATTTTCTGTTCATCATCCGTACTGCATGAATTGGCAAGTAAATACTCCAACACAAAAACCGGCACATTCGCACCACCTTTTACAGAACGAACTACGTCTTTCCGAACTACATATCCCTGAAACAGGTCCAGTAATTTTTTATCTAATTCCAACATAATACCATCTTTTAAAATAAATCATCCAAGTCTCGTGACACTGATTTTTTCACATCACAGAAATCCACTTGCTGCTGTGTCTGAATATCTACAACCACAACTTTCACATTTTCCGTTGCTGCCAATGCAAATTCAGCTTCCTGCACAGATGAAGGAGTCATTCTATATACCGATGACGTACTCAGCAAAGCTCCATTTCCATAAATCTGAATCACCACTTTTCTTTCCGCCTTAAATAACGTATTCTCTACACTTTCAGCCTTCAGCTTAACTGTAAAATAAGTTCCTGTAACATTCAGCAAAGCTGATTTGTTTACGATGAATACTCCTAAAGATTCCTGATTTTCATTTGCAAACTCATAAGAAGGAATAATACATTCCTGAGGAGTAAATCCACCATGGGCATAGCCGTATGCCCCTTTTGAAACAAACGGTTTGTCTGACTTTGCATAATACTGGTATTGACTCTCCTTATACTTCTGGCTCCGTACGATTATATTTTCATTGCCCAAAGTATCATTTGCCAGACAGAACCTTTCCTCCGATTTGATTATATCTCCATCCGGAACCGGAATTTTATCCGCTTCATCCAATATACCGGTTATCACAAATCCATGATCGGCTGTAAGATACACTTTACCATAACCCATACTGAAGAGGTCATTTATTTTTTCCGAGACAAAAGCCTCATATGCATTTATATCTTTCAATCCGGCCAGTTGTTTCTTTTCGCCAACCTGATCTATATCACCGAACATCAATACTAACTTATTTGCCGTCACTCCACTGTTGAGCCTTTCCAGTTGGATAATCTCAACATCAGGTATTACAGTCTTCAGATTGCTATATCTTGTTTGGGCTACATCTTCTACTTCAGCACAACCGAAAAGCGAACTCATGCCATTCTCCGTTACAGATGGCAGTTCAGCAAAAGCTATGTTCTTCTTTCCCTTAACCTTGAGTTTATCTGCTATGGATTCCGCTATTTCAAGTCTCAACCCGTCACAAACTATTACCGCTATCCTTCCATTTCCAGAAAGTTTATCAGCTATAAAGTTTCTTTGAGTTGGTTTATATTCATCTGCTAGTCCAAACCAACGGTCAAGCAATTCTTTATTATATTGTTCGTATCTGTATTGATAAGGGCGCAATAGTTTTTCTTCCTGAAGCCATGCCACATACAGATGTCTTATGGCTGAATCCAAAGGAGCAAAGTGCGATTGATAATAGTTCGCCAGTTGAGAAACGGTATTGATTTCATAAAGCTTCTCATTCTTGAAGTCAAGCAATACCTTTACATCCTTCAACCATTCAGCCTTGTATGCTTCTGCTTTCTTACTTTTAGTTCGATTGTCAACATATTGCTGGAATCCGATAATATATTCATTGTTCTCCAATGCAACACTAAGCTGCTTGAAATATAGTCTGTCCAACTCCATAAAACAATGGTCCGGATGAGTATCCAATACAGACATACCTTGAGGTATTTTATATTTCTCGATATAGTTCAGTAAAGGCTCCCTCATTGAATTACTGTCCACACACTTATAATAGATTTTCAAAAGTCTGTCTGATATGTTATTATGAATCAGTCCGTCAAATATCGTATCAGCTACCGACTGTGCCAATATTTCCACCGGCTGTTTTGTCTGTGGTTTTGAGATAAGACTATAAACTTCCGATTCAAAGATCTTCCAAACATCTCCATCCATATTCTTTTTAATTTCTTTAGGATGATGCAGCAAGTCTATTACTAGTCCGTCCGTATCCAGTGGTTTGATTATTCCCTTACTTACCCCATGCCACCAATTCAAGTCCTTTCCTTTGCTCAATTTGGCAGCCATCAGAAGTTCCTGCTTTCCTAATTCAGTATTTTCCTTTATACCTTCAAACAGATGTTTTCTGATATAAGCCTCCATATCATCCAGTACAATACAGCCATAAGTCTCTGCATATTCCAACAGAAAGCATAAGGAGTCCGGCGTATTCTGTTTATAGAATACCACCTTCTTGCCTATACAGTCTTTTTCAGCCCTATATCTTGCTTTTATCTCATCTATTTCTTCATTGCCGGTATTGATTACCACTACGTCCGAAGGCAAATAATCTAACAGGAATCCACCTTCTCCTAAAGCATCTGTCACCACCATACGGTCATGTACAGCCAATACTTTATTTATATCGTTTTGAAACCATTTATCAATCATGATTTTCTATATTTAAAGCTTTATCCTTTTCATTTCTCTCTTTCAAAATCGATTTTATCTCTTTCTTTATTCACAATTTCGAAAGAGAGAATATTCCTAATAATCAATATATTACGATTCATCTCTTTTATTTTTCTCTTTCAAAATCGATTTTATCTCTTTCTTTATTCACAATTTTGAAAGAGAGAATATTATTTCTTAAGCCTATATTTTGTCCATCTGTTTTTACCTGTAGATTCCAAAATACCTTCTTTTATCATATTATCCAATTGTTTCCACAATTTCTGATAACTAATCTCATCTCCTATTCTCTGCTGAATATCCCTTAAAGAAGCACATTCATATATTTTCAAGTCTTCGATAATTAATTCACGAAGTCTATAAGGTTCTATTCTTTTCAAGGATGTCTGTCCTTTATAACCACTTTCTTTAAGTATATAAGAACAAACCCGATATTCCTTTCCCTTCTTTCTACCTGAAGTTTCTACGATACCGTCATCCACCAACTTATCAAGCCATGGAGAAAGAGCATCACGATTTTTCAGATTCAGCAATTTAATCAGATCTGCCGCCGAAATACTTTCATGCTGGGCTATCAGTCCTAAACAGATAATCTGCTTCTGTCGGAGTTCCGTCTTCTGCAAAGCATAACGAATTACTTTGATGGCTTCCTGACTGATGATTCGTCTTCCTACTATAGCCTTCACATAATCATCACCTTCCTCAACTATTGGGATCTGTTTTCCATTGGAAAGAAGTACTTCATACATCTTGTCATATCCGGAACCTTCACGTTCCATCATTTGCAGGGCATAGCACAGATTGGCAAAATGCTCGTTTCTCTTTACAGTTTTATGAAGGATATTCTGCGGAGTTACTCCCAATGGTAATGCTCCAGGATTGACCACTTCAATCCTGTCCGGATGGATATTGATAAAAACATCTCCTCTTACCGTATAAGGGCGATGCACCAACGCATTACAGGTCAGTTCTCTGACTACCGCTTCGTCATACGCAGGAATTTCCTTGCGGAACAGTCCGTCACTGATTTCGTTACTTTCTCTCCAAACAGGCACATTATTCCATATCGCCTCAATGATTTCCTGAGGATTCTTTGTAAAGTCATCAATAAGATATTTCCAGACCTTATCACCATACTGGTCAAACTGGATACACTGCACCACAGGCGCATTCATCAGTCTGCCTCGTTGAGATTGGGTTCCGATAAAAAGCACTCCCAGATTGGTCATTTTGTCCGACTCTTCCACTGTCAGGAAATAATAATCCAACAGTTCCTTATCCTCTTTCTGTTTTACGAAATCTGATACACGGTTTGATGTCCGCAAATTTTGAAGCAGCATTTTCAATTTTTCCTTGTCAGCATCTTTCCAGCTCCATTTGCTTTCCTCATCTTCCCAACGATAATAACCTTTTTCAGCAGAAAGGCGGGTTATGTCATCTCCTGTAAGTGGTCTACTTTCATCACTTACCCGTGTGAAATATTTACCGGAGGTAGTAGAAGCAGAAGAAGTTCCACGTGCTATATGCAAACGGATATACTGCCCGCCGTTTTCATGCATCAGGATCTCGGCATGGGCAGACACATTATGTGTTTTACCATTTATTTTTTTCTCCAAGTTAATGGCAATATCTTCAGAAACCTTCTGGTCTGTCGGTGGTGCATCCGCATCATCTTCTATGCCATAGTCTATCACACACCCTGTGCATTACTGAAAGCCACACAGTCTTTGGCTACTTCATTCCAGTCTGCACTCTTTCCGGTAATCTCACAGAGAGATTTTTTATCGTATAGTGAATTTTCCTCCATAATCTTTTCTTTTTAGTAATCCTATTACCAGTCAGCATTCAAGTATTTTTTGAGCTGTCCGGCATTCAGCACCTCATAACTCAACAATCCAGCTTTTTGCAGAGGAGCAATGTTCTTGCCTACACCGTCATCCAGTTTCGGATCGTAACCGCTTGCCAACAGTTCATCAATCTTTTCCGCAAACACTTTCAGCTCTTTCAGCTGTTCTTTCAGTTCTGCTGCTTCAAGTTGACCATTGGCGGTACTTATATCTATACCCGAAAGACGGTCGTTCAAGGCTGTTTCCCTATTGGCTATATAGACACTCTTTATGCGGAATACAGTATCACGGCTCCACTTATAAATACTGATATACAGTTCTATGGCATGATGCGGACCACTTGTCAGATGCCAGATAAACGGAGTCTTTGGCAGATACATAAAGAGATTCAGATGATCGCTCAGTTGTTTGAAGAACTTATCCTGCAAATATTTATCCAATGGTGTTCCAAGCAACTGAATAATCTGTGAAATCTGTGCTGAGTTATATCCGCGCTCCACCAATTCCTGCTCTATACGACCGGCTAACTGTTCTTCACCCATACGTTCCGTCAATGGGATTACCCCATCATCATCTTTTGCCAATACACTGCGGATTACATCGGTTATCAGTTCAAAAGCCAATACCTGTGTACATTGCGGCGGCAATATACCGGCATTCTTAAACTGATACCATACTTCTATCGGGTTCATCTTATGCTTGATGCAGAATTCTTCCCATCCGTTGTTATTCTGATAGAGTGATTCGAAGTCATCAATATGCGGTTGATCTTCGTTTATCTCCAAAGAGTCAATATGCTCCCATACTTCTGGGGAAGCAGGGAATTCCGTATTGGTTGACAGCCATTCTTTATAGGCTTCTTTGGCTTGTGAAGAAACACTGTAATCGCCAACTGGAAGCCCCTCTTTATCAAGAACCATTTGACGATCATGGACTGACAGTTCATAAACATCAAATATTTTACCATTAATTATAGCTTCATTTAACAAGCTAATAGATAGATAACCATTACTTGATACATAGAACGAAAATAATTCAGAATTAATATCTTTAGTATAACCAATAGGAGAAGATTTAAAATTTTTATCTATGATAAAGCATGAATCAATGTAATGTTTTATTGATATATTTTGTTCCGATAAAGCAGATACTAATTCTTCTATTCCTTTTGATGGAATAATAAAAGGTACTCTTTGTAAATCACCTACCTGTGTATTAACTGTTGGGTTTAAACATTCTGCTATATAAAAACAAATTTTTGAATTTAAAAAGGCTAACAAATAATATCGATTAGAATATATATCTGTCAGGAAAATACATGAACCACCAACATCAAATAAACAGTCTTTAGGAAAAATTCTAAAGGATGTTCCTTTAGAACCACTACCTGAATATGTTATACCCTCCCTAAAATAATAGTTTCTATTTTGTAATCGTCCTTTTACCTTTATGTACTCAACATTGTTCTCTTCCCAATTGATATATATCCATAAATTTCCAGCCCATTTAGCATACTCTCCTCCTTTAGAATATGGATAATATGACTGATTAGAACCTGTTATTTCCCACCAATAACGAAGGAACCTATTATTATTACTTGTCGCAATACCTTGTTTTACATCTACGACATCGTCTAAAAGTTTATCACTAAACTTCTCTCTAAATTCATCCGAAATCCAATAAATAAATGGATAAGACTTTATCCCTTTCAACTTTGATTGAGGTAGTTGATAAACATGCTTATTTTGCGATTTAGTCACAATATCATTTAATGCCTCCAGACAATATTGCTTTTTATATTTTTCTTGAGGTGTCCTTGTATATTGATCTAATGAAATAAATAATGAATCATTATTTTTAGTACCACCATCCTTTTCTAACACATAGAAAGCAGGATCAACCATCACTGTGCCAAACAAATTACTCAGACCATATTCAACAAATAAATTAATGTGGGTATTAGTAAGTATATATTTACGAACATCTTCAAATGTTTTAATATACATAAAAGTCATAGGATGAATCATTCCCACTTTACCATCATCCCCTGCCAATTCACAGCATCTTTTGATAAAACAAGCATAAAGATTGGAGTTAAACTTCAAAGGCTTGTAATAATTCGCACTCACAAAATCTTTCAATTCAGCTCCAAAATCCGCACTATCCGTATAAGGGGGATTGGCTACAGCCACATCAAACTTCGTACTTAGAATATCCAAAAACGTAATGGAATCATTCGCCTTTGCTAATGAATATTCATTGCTGCCTTCACCAGTCCACTGATGAACCTGATTGCGCAAAGTAGTAATCATCTGATGTTTGAAATCAAATATCCGCTTTCCACTGATTGGCAAACATATCTGAAGAATCTACCGGTAGCAAGGCATCCAACTGCTCCTCCACTCGAATCAAAGAGCCGAATTTATATGCAGCACGCAAATCTTCCCAAATAGAATGAATTGTCTTTTGTTGAGTTTCATTCCAGTCTGAACCTGAAATAAATGCTCCCTTCACTTTAGAATACTCTGGAAGTTCAAAATGTGTACTTACCACATGTGTATAAGTAGGCATAGCCCCTCTACGTCCTTTCAGTTGCATAGCCTTAATAAACAAAGCTATCTGAGTAAGCTGTACAGCACGTTCATCCAAATCTACACCATACAGATTATTTTCCACAATCAGTTTCGGTATATCCCTGCGTGAATAATCGGCATCATACTGGTCTATCTGGTTCAGATACAAATCATAGAACAGTGAAAATGCATAAATCAGAAAGTTTCCGCTACCGCAAGCCGGATCTATCAATTTGATTTCTTCCAATTTCTTCGGATGACGCATTTGTGAAGTAGGCGCATTAGCAATCAGATATTTTACCTTACCATCTTCATCATAGATAAAATTACTCTCCGGATACATTTCCAAATACATCTTTCCCAATGTATTGTCCACCAAAAACTTTACTACCCACTGAGGAGTATAGACCTGGCTCTGCAAAGAAACCTTGTCATATTCCGTTTTATCACCGGAATCTTTCAACGCAAGTTTCTCTACTGTATTAAAGTTTTCATATAACCAGCCCAATATATCATCACCTTTCCAAATATCCGCACCGCAATCCGCATCCTGTTCTATCTCATTGAAAGCCGTAATAATTTCAAACAATTCATCAGCTGTAGGCAACATGGCGTATGCATAATTCGGACTATACAGAGGAATCTTGTAATTTTCGGAAAACTCCTGAAATTTATCTTCCAGAAAATGCTTCAAGCCCATACGTTCCGCATTTCGTTCATCCGCATGTTCTTCCAGCCATTGCTTATGAGCATAGGAAAGATTCCCATGCTCCACACGGCGACGGATTACTTCCGGGAAAAGCTCCCTGTCTTCCATCACCTTCAGAGCTGCCAGACGATTGAAGAGCGTGAAGGTACATTCATTGATGGTTTCCTTTCTCGCTTCCACATAGTCATCACCTAACGCCTGCTTATGCGTTTCAATAATGGATTCCAGTTTGTTTCTCTTCTCTCTATTACCGATTGAAGTATTTTCCGGAAGTTCATTTTCTTCCGATGCTTCCAGTCCCAAACGGGAGAAACGGTTATCTATAGCCTGCTGTATCAGGCTGCGTATATGGAGTACATGATCGATCAGTTTCATACCTGTTTTTATTATCTATCTTACATTCTTAATTATCAAAATTCAAAATATCATCCTCACCAAACATGTTCAACATCGCCAACTGCTGTTTCAGCCAAGACCTATATTCAGCGACAGAAGTAGTACCCTTCGGCAACTTCGCTTTCATATTGCGCTGTATAGGTTTGGGTTGTGCCGGCTTATCTTCCGGAGTCGGAGTATCAGGTAATTTAGGAATATCCGTTTTTTTAGGTGCAGAATCTTGGGTTACAATCTCTGTATCCCACAAACTAACTTCCTGCTTATCTATACCCAAATTCGTAATTTTGTATTCAATGTCGCGCAACAACATGCCTGTATTGCTACACTTCACACTCCATTTATCCAAGTTTACTTTGACAGTTGCATATCGTTTCCATGATTTTTCCAATTCTTCAACCTTGCGATAGAGTTTGGTATTCCATTCCTTTGGATATTGGTCTATTTGCTGTTTCAGTTCATCTGTTTTAGCAAATAAGGCTATAACTTCTTCACTCAATAATTCGGCTTTATGCTTCATTACCTCATAATAAATATCCTTAATGTCCTGAGTCAGTTTTTTCATTAACGGAGCATTAGCCACCAAATCCTTTTCACGTGCTTCTTCAAACTGTTCTTTTTTGCCACGAATCAGGTTCATATCATTTCCTGTCTTGTCGAATTCCTCCGTCACATTTTGAATAAAAACACGTTCCTCTTCAATAGCCTTAAACTCAGAGTCTATGAACTTCAAATCCTTCTGTACCTGTTCTACCGCCTTGATATAATCATCCGCTTCCTGAAGGAATGTACGTGCCGTAGCTATATAATTGGCATCCGTTACAGCTGCTGTATATTGACTGAATACATTACGTGCCCGAACAGAACGTTTGAACAGAAGTTCCATTTCATCATCGCCCATGATTTTGTCCTTTACCTTATCCATCATACGTTTGGAAAGTGTACGGATGCAATCGACCAGCTCAAAATCATTCAAATTGTAAGAAGGAGCATTTTCTCCGGTAATCTTCTTATACTGGCAATCCTCTTTCAGAATATCTACAATCTCCTGCCTGTCATTATAAGACAAGGATTTCATGACCGCCTTGAACGATGCTTTAGCAAAGTTACGGGTATTGTCGAAGATCTTAGCATCAAGTGCATCCGATACAGAATGGAAGTCTTCGCCATTGAACTTGGCTATCAACTTATTGCCACGGAATAAGGCTGCAACAGAAGTTATGATAGTTCCGAACTTATACCCTGTAGGAGGTGCAGAAAGTTCCTCTTCCAGTTTATCTCCAGTACAGTACGACTTGCATTTCTCTAAAATCTCTGTAGATACACTTAAATTCTCACCTATAAACTTTCCGGCAGAATCGAAGAAACGGAATTCCTCCGAACCACCAAACATGGTAGTCAGCTGAGTACTGTTTGCCGTAAGCACTTTAACTGCCAATGAATCGGATAAAGACGCTCCCAGTCTCTTATAAAAAATATTTCCAAACATCTTGCGCTGAAGAGATTCTATCTCTTTCTGGTAATTGGCATCAGTCAACTGATAGGTGTTAAAGAGATAGACTGCAGTTCCTTCCGTGTATGATTTGTTAATCAATTCAGTAAGGAATTTCATCTTTTCTTCCTTAGTAGAAACAATATTGTTTACTACCTTCTTCTCATCGGCAGTATGATAAGTCTTGGTTTCGATATAATCTATCTTCAAAAGCTCCTGTGCACGATTAAAGATTTCTGTTCCGTAAACAGATGAAGGGATGATACTAATTATACCTTTCTGGCTCTGTGTATCCTGTTTTACAGAAGCCACAAGCTGTGCATGATCTTCATGAAAGACATCATAGAAGCTGACCTTCATATATTTTTCTCCTGCATTTACAAAGTTTTCTCCAAGGGAGTTCTCTACACAGAATGGTATAGCCTGTCCATCAGAAGTTAATGTCTGCGAAACTTTGATGATTTTCTGTTGTTTCAATATTTTGGTTACCTCGGCACGCACACGATAAACTTCAGCAGAGTATGAATTCATATCATCGATAATCTGCTGTTCTATCTGACTGGTAATACGATACTGATTACCGGATGTAATCAAGACATTACGCTCTACCAATATTTCAAGTGCTTTCTTTACTTCTGCAAGCACACTGTAATAGTCTTCCGGTCTGCGGACATACGACTTGGTGATATTTTCTATTGTAGTATAAGCATTGGCTTTTTCCAGGAAATGAATGGTTTGCAGCAAAGCCCTTCCTTCTACATACTTCATACCTTCTTTACCGATATGGTTATCTGCCTGTTCATAGCGCATACGCAATGCTTCCGGAATATTTTCCTCTGCCTGACGGCATAGCTGCGTAGCATTGACATGCGTAAATACGTCAGCTTCTGTCATAGCTTCTTTTTTCAATACATCAAATACAGAAACTAACATACCGCGAGTACCGATTTGAGAAGTTACCGTATCTCTTGAGCCGAACAGGAAATACTGCAACAGTTTGAACTGATGCTCATAGAACGGATAATAATCTGCGTATGTATGCTCATCTTTGGTGGCATTCAAGGAAACACCGGCAATATGGGTTATATCCTGAATCATACCGTTGTTCTTATCATAATAGGCTTCCAACTGTTCTTTTCCTGAATCGGTCTTAGCCAACAACCGCTTACGGATGATAGTGTCAATTTCTTCGGCAGCTATAGGGATACGAGTCTTGAATCTGGCTTCCACCTTATTAAGCTGATGAATATTCAGTCCGGATGCATTCAGCACATCATTAAAGGCCTGTTGTGCGATACCAACTGTCCATACTCTGTTTCCAAGAGAAGACAAGGCTTCCGAAAGTCCTTCCAAATCCAGAAGATTTATTTTCTTCTGACTTAAAGCTTCGCTCATTTCATCAATGAAGAACACGATTTTCTTTTCCGGATAATGTTCCAGATAAAGACTCAAATCCTCCTTCAGTTTTGTAGCATCGTATGTTTTTATTCTTTCATCTATCAGTTTGCGGGTTTCTTCATATTCATCTTCTGCCATGAAAGTAAGAATGGCTTTTTTAAGAGCCGGAACTGCTGACATCTTTTTTCTTATATCATACCAGTCTTTTCCTGCATTCTGCTCCTTTACTGTTGCTAAGAACTTGTCATATTTGTTTTCAAGCATCAGATTGAATTCCATCATTCCAATCCAGTTACTCAGAAACCCTAAAGACAACAGGAAATGACTCATAGCCATATACGATATGCCATGACTGGAATCTACTTTGGCACAGTCGAACAAAGTAACCTGATAATCTGTCTTACCCAATGAACGTATCTGATTCTCTATGATTTCCTTATTCTTAAGACCAATAAGTTTAGGCATAAACCGGTCACGCATAGGGGTTCCTTTAATAACAGGATTGGCTATCAGGAAACCTATCATCTTTGCGAAATATGATTTACCGGAACCATAAAAGCCACTAAGCCACACTCCTGATTCCTTCATATCTGAACAGAATACATCAAGGAAATCAGATAAATGTTTGGCAAGACTTTCCGTAAGGATAAAACCATCCAGTTCATCTTTTATATCTTCCTCATTTTGCGAATTCAAGTCAATGACATTCTTTATGTCGTTCTCCAATTCAATGGAGAGTATATCTTTTATCTTACTCATAAGACATCTTTAATCAATAGGTTTCTGATTTATTTTATTACGATACAGCGGTATTTGGAAGCAATCTGCTTACCCAAAAAGTTAATGTTATCTTTATCCACAGTAGCAGGATAAAAAGCAATCAATGGAAGTTGGGCTGACATCACAATCCGATGTTCCATAATATTGATATTGGAGAAGCCCATACCATAAATAGCACCTGTATGAACAAGGACAGGAATCTTATTCATTTGATAGGAATTTTCTATAGCTTTAATTATATAATAGAAGAAAGTTTCTTCATAGAAATTATCACTAAAGAAAACTTCATTTCCAAATTCCTTGTAATTCTCCTGAAACTGTTCTATTCCTTGTTCAGAAACAAACTCAGTAAAAAGAGTTCTTAAATCTATAAAAGAATATTCATCAGAATTAAAATTCTCTCTTGCATACGCTATATAGGCATCATCATCTTCAGGAGGATAAACAAAAAGGATGCTTCTTCCTCCATTTGCCTTACCTGTAATGCGCGCTATATCTGTTTTAAGCACTTCTCTCAGTTCTCCAAACAAACGATTATGCTCTATCTGAAATGTACTACTCATGGTCTATCAAATCTATGGTTACATCTTCACCCATCTGGCTGATCTGCCATAGTGAAAGATACTCAACTTTTTTTAATCTCTCGATAATGCTTCTCTTGTCCATAAACCCAAAGATGACAAATGGATTTTCCAACGTCCTGTTCTCTGGACATGTAACTATTATCCAACGGATAAAATAAACAAACAGCTGTCCTGTAATGATAGGATGGCATATATCCTTAGCTGTTTTACCTTCAGCCAGGTTCATTTTCTTAAGCATTGTCAGATACTTGGATGCTGTTATTTTCAAAGTTTCTTCCGACCAGTTCAATTCACTCTCTTCCGTTTCCTTTATATGATGCAGCAAGCTCAATACATCTATAACAGAAAGTGAAGTTCTTCCCTGATATACAGCTCTCATAAAAACTTCTTTGGTCACTTTTGCAAAAAGAGCGTTACCGTAAACCAACTGCCAAAACAATACAAGCAATTTTTCTCTTACAGAAAAATCATCTGAACTGATAGCGGAAAGAAACATAGTCTTCTGATCATCATTGGCAAACTGAAGAATGGAAGCTTTGATAGCAGCCAGGAATCTATTAAAGGTTTTATGTGTTCTGAAAGAAAACGCCTGCTCTGATTCTGACTTCTTACCTGTGTACTCGCAAATAAATTCAAGCATTGCTCCATAATCAGGAATACTACCCAAAACATTTATACCGGAATCATACTTTACTTTTTTATCATTGATTGCCATACTTTCATACCTTAGGAGTATTCAACAAATCCTGTACGTTCACTTCAAGCAGTGATGCTATTTTTATAAGAGTTTCCAAATCAGGTTGAGAAGAGTTAGTGCACCATTTAGACACTGTAGAAGGATTGATACCTAACTGTTCACTCAACCATTTATTGGTACGTTTCTTCTCAACAAGAACCAATTTCAGTCTATTTATATCTTGCATAAAGTCATTATTGTTATTATGAGCGCAATTTAATGAAAAGTTTTCATTTTAAAGAAAAGAAGTCCTATAAATATTTCTCCCTTCCATCAAAGATAAATCCCAATCCTGATTTGCCAGCCGCATTTATTTCTTTTTTCAGGAGAATTTTCCTTATGGCTTACGCCATGAAAATTCACCTGAAAAAGAATGCGGCTGGCAAACGGATTGGAATTAAAGGAAAGATTACAGGGATTAACTGCGACCGACGTGACGCATAGCCGTAAATCAAAGGCGGCTATCCTTATATCCCATATACGACCTCACAATTACAGTGAAAATCCACCTTCCCAAATAACCAAACATAGTCTGCTTATAAAATCCCGAAATAAGACAGGGATTTCAGCTCCCTCCGATCTGCATAGTTCAGTTGCTTCGCTATGACATCTGATGTAATATAATGCACTTTGATGATAGTCTCTTGTGTTCCACAGCCTTCTATTCTATTTTTGTACCAACCACTTAAACAAATGATTATGGAGATAGTGAACATAGAAGCCAGTGCATTTATGGAAATGAACGACATATTGTTCAAGATAGAAAAACAACTGAAAGGACTGAACCCTTCCAAATCTGAACTGAATGAATGGTTGGATAATCAGGATGTATGTATTCTTATGAATATATCAGACAGAAAACTGTTGTCTTTAAGACAGAAAGGGCTAATCCCCTTCAGTCGTATAGACAGAAAAATTTATTATAAAAAAGAAGATATTCTAAGCTATGTAAGGAATAACCTTAAAACATATACAAATAATGGAAATGGGACAGCAGGTATTGAATAAGGATAGTAATGAGGTCAAGAGATTTATTGAATCCATGGAAGGTATATCCAAAATGTTGGATGCAAATCCTTTAATCTACAGACCTATATTAGACGGGAACCGCTATATTACAGAACAAGAATTATCAAAGGCTCTCAAAATAACCAAAAGAACACTCATTGAATATAGAATGAATGGTAAATTGCCATATTACAAAATAGGAGGAAAGATCCTGTATAAGGAACAGGACATTATAGAAATATTGGAAAGAAACAAAGTATTGGCATTTGAATGATATTTCTTAAAACATTAGTAATCAAAAGCTAAACTTTATACAAATAACTTGTAACCACTTTAAATAACTATATAAATATTTGGAGGAATAGAACCGAACACTTACCTTTGTAAAGTCAAAGGATGATTAACGAGAATCTATCGAAAATTGGTGAATTTGGCATATGGCTGATTCAGTGGTTCGGGGATTTTTCCAAAGATATTAAAGTGCTGCAAATTAGGACTTTGAATTAAAACATTCGATTCCTGGTGGCACCACTTTGAAGAAAAGCAGGCAGTAAAATCCTGATTTCCAAACGGAATCAGGATTTTTTGTTTTCTCACAAAACGCAAATACAACAATATAGACTGGATGACGAGGTATACGAGCTTAGGGATCAGGAACAATGAACATCCTGTTCTTCATTCTGAAGACAAAACTTCTCCTGAAACGGGTATTCGGAAAAGAGACGGAAATGCGTACCCTGCTCGGTACAATGAACGAAGAAATAGAAAAAATGAAAAAGGCAGTAAACATAGATTATGCGCCTGTAACTTTAGACAAGTCGGACAAGAAAGTAGGTTTATCATTTTTATAGACGATATGTTTGGAAAGGAATAAACCGCTGATAATTTCCATTATATCAATCAGATTTGTTTTGTCTGCCAAATAAAGAGGGGAAAAAGGTTGTTTGTTAAAGTGTGATTTGAATTGCTCCGGGTACTTGATACGCCATTCCACAAGGCGTATTTCATTGTTCAGTAGCCCAATCGCTTCATCAATGGGATACAAATAAGGCATTTTTTTCTTGCTCAAACCGTACATGATACGATTTAAGTCTATGTAATCCGAATGAAAAATAGCGTAATAAAACGCTATTATCCTGTTCGCTGATACTGAAATCAGCCAAATGAATAGCCAATTCCTCAATAGCTTCCATAAACTCTGATACCGAAAACTTTACGTTGTGAGCATTCCGATAATAATCGAAAGAAACTCAAATCTGATATTTTGTTCATACAATAGAAATACTAAATGTTTTTTTATTAAGCACATATATTTGTCATCCCATTAAATAGCATTCAAGTGAAGCTATTGAATAAAAAACATTCCCAGCATTGTGAGCTTCTAATTTTTGTGCATCTAAGCAAGAAGTTATCCATGAAGCAGATAAACATCGTATTCCAACTTCCCTACAAGACACAATATCTGAAACTGTATCACCTATATATATCATTTCATCCGGTTGTAATTTATAATCTGCGAGCAGTTCCCTAAAATTCTCTGCTTTATTATTTTTGAAAGGATTTCCAGTTTTTACTTTATCAAAACACGTGTCCATATTAAATTGACGTAATGTTATCGCACAGCTCTTTTCTCCTTTTCCTGTAACCAAAGCCAATAAGAATAGATTTCTTTTTTTAACTTCTCAATCAGTTCTGTTATACCGTCGAAAGGACGAGGGCACATTATATGCATTTGTTCGTATATCGTAGAAGTCATCCAAAGCATTTTCCCAATTATAACCAACAAGTTTTTTTATCATCCCTTTTTCATTTAGTCCAAAAGTTTCTAAAATATCATTTTCGGATACATCATTAAGAGTAACATTGTAGATACTAATTGAAAAGTGCGCCAATATTCCAGTTGAAAATTGCGCCACCATAGGATAAGTATAATGACCTTTGTATAATCCAAATGCAAAGGTAAAATGAAGACTATGGTAGAAAGACAATCAATAATACACATGTATAGAGTATGCGGTTATAGCAAACGGCGTATCTCTCGTGAACTTCATGTCAGCCGTCATACCGTTGACAATATTCTTTTCAAAGTAACGAATCAGCCATCCGCACGGACAATCCAGAAGAGGCTTTGAGTGATTTGCTTACCATCCAGCCCAGGTATATGACAGTTCCAGACGCCGTCCTCGCCGGCTCACACAAGAGATTAAGGATAAGATAGGATTTTTGCCTGAAGAAGAATGCCGTTAAGATAGCTACCGGACTTCGCAAACAGCGCATGTTGAAAAAGGATATCCACCAGTTTCTGTTATCTCAAGGATACACCATCAGTTACGCCACAGTATGCAGTTATATAAAAAATATAGAGTCATACAAAGAGAAGAAAAAAAAGAGCGAAGCCTTTATCCGGTTGTTCTATGAGCCTGGATGCATTGCCGAGTTTGACTGGGGTGAAGTTCTTCTTTTTTTATTGACGGCGTCAAAACCAAGTTTTATCTGGCCGTATTCACTTTCGGGCATAGCAATGGCAGATACGCCTATCTTTTCAGGCATCAGAATACGCTTGCCTTCATGGAATCCACCGTAACTTTTTTCAGGGATATACATGGTGTCCCCGCCATGATGGTCTATGACAATATGCGTGTAGCCGTCAAGAGCTTTTTGTCGGTGGTGATAAGAAACCTACAGAAGCTTTGATGAAGATGTCCGGTTTCTATAGTTTTGAGTACCGTTTCTGTAATGTACGGGCCGGATGGGAGAAAGGACATGTGGAGCGCAGCGTGGAATATGTCAGAAGGAAAGCTTTCTGCCTGACAGACCATTTTGGTGATATACATTCTGCCCAGGAGCATTTAAACCGGGTATGTATGCAGGTCAACAACGAGCAAGGCAGTCTTTCAACAGCGGAGAAAACATCACGTCTGGAAGCTGACCTGTCATCGCTGAAGCCTTTTCCCGGTAATCTGGGCTGTTTTGAGGTCTATGAGTACATTGTGGATAAATGGTCAACTATCAGCATGAAAAATGTTCATTATTCCGTACCTGATTCTCTTGTGGGAGAAAAAGTACATGTCAAGGTTTATAGTGAAAAAAAAATCGCTCGGTCATCCTGTACGGGAAGGAGAAAGTGGCCTCTCATCAACGCAGTTATTGCGGTGGAGACTGGTGCATCAAGCTGGAGCACTATTTGCGTACACTTTCCCGTAAACCGGGGGCATTGCCCCACTCTGTGGTTTGGCAAAGAGCACCGGAAGAACTGAGAAGGCTGTATGACATCCATTTCAAGGAGGACAACAGGACGTTTGTTCTGTTGCTGGACTATGCCCGAAAAAATGGATTTTCCGGAACGGACATTGTCACGGCATGCAAGGAGCTGACCGGACGTGGTGTCAGAAAGATATCTCCGGACCAGGTAAAGGCCATGCTGCATGGTAGCGTACAGGGAGAGACAGAAGAAACCATGGAACCGCCTGTTCTCCCGGCACAACAGGAGAATATAGAAAGAGAAGCTGTGGATATGCTTGAAGGCATCACGGCGCTCATGACAGGATACAATGAAGTGCATGATATAATACCAACCATTTAAGTTTATAATATATGAAAATCAGAAAAAGAAACCATTTATGACTATGCTGCAGAACTGAAGCTTCTGGCCTTTAAAGAGGAACTGGAATGCACCCTTTCATTGGCAGCTGAAGAAAACTGGAACCATCTGCAGTTCTTGACGGAATTGCTTGGAAAGGAAAGCGCCAGGAGAAGGGAGTGTAGAAGAAGATCAAGGATAAGATCTGCGGGATTTCCACAAATGAAGTATCTGCATGAGCTTGTTATGGAAGACATGCCCAAAGGGGCACAGGTAATATTACCTGAATTGGAGACACTGGACTTCATCAGACAGGGAAGAAACCTGGTCCTGTATGGAAATCCGGGAACGGAAAGACGCATATTGCTACGGCTTTAGGAATAAAGGCCTGCCAACAGGACTTTACCGTATTGTTTACTTCAGTGCCGGTCCTGCTTACCCAGATAAGGGAGGCTAAATCAGCAAAGACACTGAGGACGCTACAATTAAGGTTTGAAAAATACGATCTGGTCATCTGTGATGAGTTCGGATATGTCAGTTGTGACAAGGAAGGAGGAGAACTGCTTTTTAACCACCTGTCGTTAAGAGCCGGAAAAAAGGCTACAATCATTACTACTAATTTGGCTTTTAACAGATGGAATGAAATCATAAAGGACAAGGTGCTTGTGGCGGCAATGGTTGACAGGCTTACACATAAAGCTTATCTGGTTAATATGACCGGACTGTCTTATAGGCTTAAGGAAACACAAAAAATGAGACAAGATAAATGAATATTTTAAACTTATAGTAATTTTGTAACCAGTTATGGATGGAGCTCTTTTCAATTAGAATACGGCGCACTTTTCAATTAGTATCTACAGAGTAACATAGGGAGTTACTGCCTTTTTAAGGCTTTGAGGCACATGGGAATTGTATCTCCGATTGTACCGTCTAAGTCAAAGGCTACTAATTTAATCATAACCTTACATTTGATTGATTTTCCGTATCACCCGGCAAGGATTTCCTACCGCCAAGCTATTTGCCGGAATATCTTTGGTTACAACACTTCCTGCACCAATCACACATTTTTGCCCTATTGTCACTCCCGGTAAAATAATTACTCCACCGCCAATCCAGCAGCCATCCTCTATCATGACAGGGAGGGCAAAAGTTCGACGGACATACTTACAGCCATCCGGGGTTTCTGTCAATACAAGTCGTTCATTAAACTCTACCGGGTGAGTTGCCGTATAGATTTGTACATTAGGTGCTACCAGCACATTGTTCCCTATGGTAATCTTATTGCAATCGACAAATGTACAACCAGTATTTACGGTGACATTATCACCGATATGTATATTGCATCCATAATCACATATAAACGAATGACCGACAGAAACATTTGCGCCTATACTTCCAAACATTTCCTTTAGTACGGCATATTTTTCAGTCTTTTGTTCATACGGCAAAGAATTATATTTCATCAACAAGTGATGAGCTTTACTTTTCAAATCCATAAAAAACGGGTCGTGGCAATCATACCATTCACCTGCCAAACATTTTTCCATTTCAGTTTTCATAAGCTATAATTTTAAATATATTGCAAAGTTATACCGATTTTTCGGCTAATTTTAGGTATTATTTTTCGTTATTTTGGTATTAATCCGTTTTTTAGGGCTATATTTATGGCATGAAAAGAGAAAACCTACATCAACCATTCGAAATTAGTTTTAGCGAGCTTGCCGAATCCTTGCTAAAAAAAGAGCATGAACATACCTTTTTGAATTAGTATATATTCTTTCAGGAACAGGCATCCAATGGATTAACAACAATATGTTTCCTTATCATGACGGACATTTGTTTATGATTACTCCCGGAGATACGCATTCTTTCGAAATCCATACAACAACTAAGTTTGTCGACATCAAGTTTAACGACATATATATACATTCTTCTGTTTTCGGTGCTGAAAATATCCAAAGACTGGAGTTTATTCTTCAACATGCTAATCATCAACCCGGTTGTATACTAAGAAATAAAGTAGATAAGCTATTGGTGAAACCCATGATTGAAGCGATTATCAGGGAATATATTAACCGAAATTTATACAGCAAGGAGATTATAACACAAATAATTAATACGATTATTATTGTGGTAGCACGCAATATCGCAATGTTCTTGCCTGAACAGGTGGATGAATGCTCTGAGGACAAATCGCTTGACATATTGCAGTATATTCAAGCAAACATCTATAAAACAGGTAAAATCAGAGCAAAAGATATAAGCCAACATTTTGGCATTTCGGAGAATTATTTAGGACGATATATCAAAAAACATACTAATGAAACTATGCAGCAATACATTTTAAACTACAAACTAAAGTTAGTAGAAAATAGATTATTACATAGTCAAATGAGAATTTGTGAAATCGTTGAAGAATTGGGATTTACCGATGAGAGCCATCTTAATAAGTTTTTCAAAAAGTATAGAGGATGCAGCCCCTCTAATTTCAGAAAGAACAATTTGAAGTAAACCATATATATATCCTTGTTTTTAGAGTTATTAAAACAATAGAAATGACTATTTTTGCATTATATTTATAGATGTCTATGACAAATACAGAAACCATACAATCACTTATCGATAGCGGAGAAGGCTATAATGTAGAGTTTAAAGTTCGTGTACCTTCAAAAGTTCGTGAACTAACAGAGGAAATTTGCGCTTTCGCTAATGCTGACGGAGGATATTTGCTTATCGGCGTAGATGATAACGGACAGATTATTGGTACAGGTTTGGAAAATGACAAACGTTCAGCCATTCAAGGCTCTATCAGTGAAATATCTCCAGCTCTCCATTGTGATATGTATGCGGTAAATATCGAGGATAAGACAGTTTGGGTAATTGATGTTCCATCAGGGAAAGATAAACCTTATATATTTTCCGGTTCTATCTTTGTGCGTGAGGGAGCAAACTCACAGAAACTTCGTACTGTCGAAGAAATGCGCAGTTTCTTTCAGGAATGCAACAAAATATTTTTTGATGCTATCCCTTGTTCGTGGTTCAACATTTACACAGATGCAGATGAACAAGCGATAAAAGACTTTCGCACGGAAGCAAAGCTAAGTCCATCGACTGCCAACAAACAGATATTTGAGAATTTGGAACTGTTTACGGATAACGGAGTAGCCAAGAATGGAACAGCCATGTTCTTTGGGAAACAACCTGAACGAAAGTTTCCACACGCAGTAACAAGATGTGTCCTTTTCAAAGGAACAACCAAAGTATATATCATTGATGATAAAACCTTTGGCGGTCCACTATACCAACAATATTTGCAGGCTATGGCATGGCTAGAAAGTAAACTGCAAGTAGCTTATAAAATTGAGGGAGCAGGACCAAGAGAAGAAATTTGGGAAATTCCTCTTACTGTGTTTAAAGAAGCCATTATTAACGCTCTCTCACATCGTGATTATTACGAACAGGGAGCAACCATTACAATAGAAATGTTTGATGACCGGGTAGAGGTTTCTAATCCCGGAGGGCTTTTGCCTATCGTAGCTAAAGATTTCGGACACAAGAGCATGACACGCAACCCATTAATCTTTGGATTGTTTACCCGTATGCATTTGGTTGAAAGGGTGGCATCCGGCATTCCCCGTATGCAAGAAGCTATGAAAGAAGCCAATCTTCCTGAGCCTGATTTTCATACGGACGGGATGTTTACGGTTATATTCAAAAGAGGTATCAGTATCAAGAATGATACTGTAAATGATACTGTAAATGATACTGTAAATAGCAAGGAGAAAGAAGTTTTAAAGATAATCCAGAAATATCCTGGACTCAATTCGTCCAAGATTGCAGAATTAATAAAGAAAAGTATTCCAACAGCAAAACGCCACTTAAATTCTTTAGTTAAATCAGGTTTAATTGAGTTTAGGGGGGCACAAAAAACGGGGGGGTATTATATTATAAATCAACAGTAAGCTACATTATCATAGCATTATTAATCAATATAACTGTTTGGCATATGAATACTGATGAAACAATCAATAAAGAGGAGTTGACTTTGCAAAACACTCCTAAAGCAGTAAATTATCTTATAAATGAAATTGCTGAAATGAGAGTTTTACTTGAACATATAGAGTCACAATTAGGTTTAGGGGTTGATAAGCACAGACCTATAAATATTGAAAAAGCATGTCAAATTCTAAATCAAACTAAAAATGGCATCAATAAAATGGTCAGAAGCCGAACCATACCTCATTATATACAAGGAAACAAAGTTTATTTCTTTGAGGACGAATTAATTAAATGGGTTGAGAAGGGACGTGTTGCTACTCTACAAGAAAAATATACATCAAAGAGAAACTACTAATACTCAATCAGTATGGAACTGACACGCAAAGAATTATATGACTTAGTATGGTCTGAGCCAATGACAACCATATGTAAACGTTTTGGTCTTTCAGATAATGGTTTAAGAAAACGCTGTAAATCGATGAATATACCCACACCACCTTTGGGGTATTGGGCAAAACTGAAATATGGTAAGCAAGTCACACCTCTACCGTTCCAACAAGAGGAAACAAACGCAACTCAATCAACAACACTTCAAGAAGCCAAAGAACCTAAAGTAGAAATGGAGAAATCCGTAAATCCATACAAGCAACGTGAACTGGAAATTTGCAGTGGTGATATTTCATGCTTTAAGGTTCCAGAAGTCTTATATGCTAAAAATCCTCTAATAATCGACACAAAAGAAAAATTCAGACAGCGATCAGAAAATCAATATTTAAAGAAAAATCCCTATAAAAGTAAAATAAGAGAAACGTTAGACCTCTATGTTTCTGAGAATATGCTAGATAGAGCACTATCTATTTTTGATACAATTATAAAAGGCTTAATTTTTAGAGGACATAGTATTAAATGCAAAGACAATCAGACCTATGCCATTGTTGATGGTGAGGAAATTCAAATAAGATTAACTGAAAGAAAAAAGCAAAATCCTAATAGCAGTAATCGCTGTGATAACAATAATAATATCTTTTCTGGCGAATTACAGTTTTATATTTATCATAGTTCGAGCTTTCATAGCCCAACACTAGTTCATGATACGGCTTATACTAAAATCGAAGATAAAATAATTAGTATAGTAGCATACCTAGAGATTGAAGCAGATAATAGAAAGACAGAACGTATTGAAGCAGAAGAGAGAGAAAAGCGACGTAAAGAAGAAGAACGAAAAAGAGAAGAATTCGAAGAAGAGAAAAGAAAAGAGCTAGAAGACTTTAAAGACCTATTATACTCTGCTGAACGTTTTCGAAAAACTAATATTTTAAGAGAATATATTAATGCATTTGAGAACCATGCAATTGAAGATGGTGAAACTGATGATGAACTGCTAGCAAAGATACAATGGGCTAGAGAGAAAGCTGATTGGCTTGATCCTTTCATAGCTAAAAAGGACAATTATCTCAATTCTTATGATATGGATCGAATATTACAGGCTGCTGTTCCAGAACGAAGCTATCGCAATTCAGGGTACTCTTTTTGGACTAAACCTTATTGGAAGAAAAAACGATAACCGTATTCAAATTATGAAGAGCAAAATATTGCTTTCATATAATAATACTTATCTTTGCATTCAGAAATCGTACCCAAGATACAAACTTGTGTTGAACGGTGCAAAGCTGTGAAAACCTTATTCAAGGGACTTACATCGTAGCAAAGATACAACTTACTGAAAGATAGTGTCATAACAACCCGTTTTCGGTTGCTGGTAGCACCACCTTGAAGAAAAAAAGACAGTAAGAAGGTGTGTCGTAATACACGATGCGCCTTCTTTTTTTCATTGACTATAAAAATCGACTCATTTTTTTAAGCTGCGATATTTTGAGGATTTCTTTGATTTATGCGTTCGCAACATCTAAATAGAACAACTGTAAGCTCATAAAACGGTCTAATCAGCCAATCCATACCTTCTTTAGTCATTTTTGCACACATCTTTTTTATATTGAAGGCAATGGCAAAGAAGGCAAAGTCCATGAAGACCTTATCCTTTCCAAAATGGCGGAAACGTTTGTAATTCATATTGTTTTTCATTTGTCCGAACACGGCTTCCGGTTCTATGCATCTCTGTCCTCTGTGTTTCAGCCCTTCCTCTGAGCAGAGCAACTCTTTGGCTTTTTGCTTGTATTTTCTGAGTCTGTGATTCAACTCTATCGTTCTGTTCCCCTTTGCTTTAAAACATCGGCATCTTAGCGGACAGCCTTCACATCTGATGGCTCTGTACCTGGCATTTTCGCTGACATATCCGGATGCTGTTTTCACATGTCTAGTCCCTATCCTTTGCATCTTCTGTCCCATGGGGCAGATACAAAAGTCTTGTTCTTCATTGTAGTAGAAGTTTTCGGCCTTGAACGGGTCCGGTTTGAATCTCGGCCGCTGTTCCATGTGGAAGTAGTTGTACTTGACGTAGGCTTCCATACCGTTTTCTGACATGAAGCGGTAATTCTCCTCAGAACCGTAGCCGGAATCGGCAACCACCGTATGGGCCAGCCTGTCATATCTGCTTGAGAAGGATTGCAGGAAAGGTATCAGGGTCAGTGTATCCGTAGGGTTCGGGAAGAGTGCAAAGTCGGTAATGAACTGGTTCCCGGTGCCGATCTGGAGGTTGTAACCGGGCTTTGTCTGGCCGTTACGCATGGCATCCTCCTTCATTCTCATGAAAGTAGCGTCATTGTCCGTTTTGGAATAGGAATTCCTGTCCTGCAGCGTGTCCAGACGGTTGTCGTATTCCTGTAGCTTGTCCCTGTGCTCTTCCAACTCCTTCAGCTGTTTGCGTTTCTTTTTCAACGCAGTCTTTTCCTCTTTCGTGGAGGGTTCAGGAACCTGTTCGAGTGCTTGACGCAATTCTCCCGCCATTTCAGTCAGCATGACCGGAGTGAACTCAATCTCCTCATTGCTTTCCGATGAGTTCTCCTGGGCGATGACATTGTCTATCTGCCCTAGCAGGATATGTATCTTCTTCATCAGGCGTTCACGGTTCCGCTCAACCGTTTTCCGCCAGACGAAAGTATACTTATTGGCTTTGGACTCAATCTTTGTCCCGTCAATGTATTCCACATTCAAGCTGATGAAGCCTTTGGAAGAGAGAAGGAGTACGGTTTGGGTAAACACCTCGTTGATTTCATTCTTCACCCGGTTGCGGAAACGGTTGATGGTAATGAAATCCGGTTTCTCATATCCGGCAAGCCAGATATAATGGATGTCACGGTGAAGGAGCTTTTCGATTTTCCGGCAGGAGTAGATGTTGTTCATATAGGCATACAGAATGACCTTGAGCATCATCCTGGGATGGTAAGGGCTGCGCCCGCATTCCTTATACAACTTCCTGAAACTTTCAAGGGTCAGGCTCTCAACCAGAGCGTCAACCATCCGAACTGGATCATGCTCTGCAATATCCTCGTCAATTCTTGGAGGAAAAAGCACTGTTTGGTTGGGATTGTAAGGACGAAAATGTATCTTTGTCATAGTATAAAATGTTATGCTTAAAGATACAAAATCTTTAGGTAATAACAAAGCCCCTGCTTGTGAAAGTCGGGGCTTTGTGCATAAAAAAAGAAGGTGCGCATTTTGACACACCTTCTTTATTTTCTCACAAAACGCAAAATACAGCAATATAGACTGGATGACGAGGTATACGAGCTTTCCGCTCAATTGTAACTTTATCCACTTCTGACCTGCCTCCATATTTGATTAAGTCTTGGAGCAAAACTACTCCTTCCCGATATAAATCCCAATTTGATGCATATTAAAAAACACTTTATACTTGAAGCATAAAGCTGGATGAATTCATCTTTATAGAGTTCCCGAACATCTTCGGGAGCATCATCAAGAGTATAAGCAGAAAGATTCTTACGCAAAGATTCCATATACCTGCCCACATCTTTTCCTGCGTATAGCTAGCAGGATTTAGTTTGAATACATTTTCTCCGCTAAATGCAAGAAAGCGGTTCTGAAGTTGTTTATCATTCACACATTCTTTCTTTATAAACTCGTCAAATCACCTCTAAGCTTCTACTACAACAAGTCTATTTTAGGCTGCAATATTCTCAAACTTATATAATATACATCTTAATCATCGACGAACGGCAAAAAGTTCAGCTTCAGTTTCCCAAGTACCATCCGGACGTTTTACCATACGTTGCCAACGGAATGAAGTCGTTGTAATTTCTGAAAACACCCACTGTATATTCTTCTCATTAATTTCCGTCTGAACAATCCTGTTTCCTTCTCTTTTTCCTTCCAGTTGTGTAGCCCCTCCTAATTCCGTATATAAAATATCCCATGCCTCTGTATTAGGATTATACATACGTACCGCAGTCGCATAAGCTGCATCCGGTTGATAATCTTTAATCCGTGCCTTACGCGAAGGGCAAATAAACACATCTTGAATTGCAGTCCCTTCCAGCACCCAAGCGAATATCCACTCTCCCTGAACATGTCTTTCGCCTGTTGTACCTTGGTTATCAACCCATTCAAAATCCCATTCACCGACAAACTGTCCATACAGGTTATCTTTCCGGTATCAAATTGCTTTTCCCTTTTGACACTAATACATTTATAAATTCTCCCATACTTTATTTACTGACTCTAGATTAGACAAATATAAGATTTATAATTAATAATCACTAATATTAAAGCAATTATCTGTATGCAATATCCATGTCGAAAGCAAACAGATGCATAGTATAAAATACTGGCTTCCCTACTCCCAAACAGATTTTTTATATTACACCCCAAAAACATTTCATTTACAAACTTATTGCAAAAAAAGTATTTGGCCATTAAATCTCAATTATTCAAGAAAGAAGTACCGATAAAAAGTCTTTTTTCCCTATATTTGCTAGGCTGAAAAAAATGTCATTAACTCAATTAATATGAAAAAACTATCGTTTATTATTGTATTTGTATTCCTGTCCATTCTTTTTGTACAGGCACAGCAAGCAAAGTATGTATTTTATTTCATCGGAGATGGAATGGGTGTTAACCAAGTTTTAGGAACAGAGATGTATCGTGGAGAGTTGGAAGGCAAAATTGGTGTGACTCCGTTATTATTCACCCAATTTCCTTATGCAACCATAGCCACTACTTTCTCGGCAACCAACGGAGTGACAGATTCGGCCGCTGCAGGAACAGCACTTGCTACGGGAAACAAAACAAAAAATGGCGCATTAGGTGTGAAAAAGGATCTGGAAACCAAAGTTAACAGTGTTGCTTCTTGGGCAAAAAATAAAGGTTGCCGTGTAGGTATCAGTACCAGTGTCAGCGTAGACCATGCCACACCGGCTGCTTTTTACGCACACCAAGGACAAAGAAGCAGCTATTACAACGTGGGTCTGGATTTGATTGATGCCAACTTCGATTTCTATGCAGGATCAGACTTTTTAGATCCCACCAACAAAAAAGCCGCCGGTCAAATTCAGAAAGTCTGTACACACTGGTGGACAAAGCCGGATATACCATAGCCCGTGGCTACAAGGACTATCAGAAAAAAGCAAAAAAATCGGACAAACTGATTCTCTTACAACCTGCGACAGCAACAGACAATAGTGCTATCCCCTATGCTATCGATCGAAAAAAAGGCGATATGACTTTAACTGAAATCACCCGTGCCGGAATCAATTTCCTGTCTAAAGATCTATCAAAAGGGTTCTTCCTGATGGTTGAAGGAGGTAAAATAGACTGGGCTTGCCACAGCAACGACGCCGCTACCGTATTCCACGAAGTGATGGATATGGACAATGCCATAAAAGTTGCTTACGAATTCTATGAACAACATCCCGATGAAACCCTGATTGTAGTAACAGCCGACCACGAAACCGGAGGAATCGTTTTAGGAAAAGGTCCGTATACTTTGAACCTGCAAGCTTTAAAATCACAAAAAGTAAGTGAAAGCGGATATACTAAAATTGTAAACGAATTAAGAAAAAAATACAAGAATCAAGTACCTTGGGAAGTTATCAAGCAATCATTGAAGGATAATTTCGGATTTTGGGATAGTATTCAATTGAATGAAAAGCAAGAAGCATCCCTGAAGAAAGTATATGATGAATCATTTAGCGGTAAAGAGATAGATTTGACCAAAAGTGAATATCAACAAGACGAACCTTTGGCAGCTGAGGCCAGAATTCTGGATGACATCGCTCTGGTAGGTTGGACCAGTGGTGGGCACTCTGGAGGTTATGTACCCGTATTCGCTATCGGAGCCGGCGCCCAACTATTCCCAAGGTCGCATTGACAATACCGAAATTCCGGTAAAAATAGCAGAAGCTGCTGGTTATCCCAACAATTAATCAAAAGCAAGATAGTGCGACAAACGTTCCAAGTCTTTCTCAGTGAATTCCTCATACAAGGATAACTGGGAAAGACTTTTTAATTTTCCCTTTTTCCTCCTATATTCTATAATTACCTTTGCCTGATAAAAATTCATATAAGGATGAGAGCGAAGTTTGTCAAGCCCGGCCTTATTGGCATTTATCCGATGAATTGGTGCATTTCCGAGTTTAAACCATCTCAACATATCCTCATCTACATAGTTCACTTCCTTCAACTGAGCCATATCATAAAAACCTCCCAAACGTTTCCGGTAAGCCACAATCATGCGTGCAATGCCACTGCCTATTCCCGGAATCTTTTTCAACTCGGTAGTGTCCGCTTCATTCAAATCGACTAAAGTTCCTTCCGGATATTTATAAACCGCCAACGTATCTTTCTCCGCCTTTTTGATAAAGTGCAATGTATCCTGTTTCCGCCGAAAAGCCTCTGATATCTGGATATAAGGTTTTAACATATTAAATTTCTCGGACGACAAGCCATAAACACGAGAGAAATCATCCGCTGTCCTGAATTTACCGCCGGCTCTCCGGTATTGCAAAATAGTATGTGCAATAAAAGGAGACAATCCACGTTGCAAAAATTCGATGGAATCGGCTGAATTTGGATCAAAAGCAGCCAATACCACCTCTCTTCTTTTAGGCTTATCATAGGAATATCGCAGAGATTCCTTCTCCTCCATCTCATGTACTCCGGCCAGAAAGTTTTTTATTTCTTCTATCCCCTCTTGATCCTGTTCCAAAGACTCTTCCTTTACTGGAAACAGAACCCATATACACATAAATATGAAAAGCAAAGTCAACAAAAAAAGTATAGCTCTGCGTTCGCTTTTCGAAAAATAGAAGAAGTCTTTCCACATTACAATTCTAAATTAGCCCTAATTCATTGATAAAAATCAAAATGATAGCCACAGGTGCCACGTATCTCAACAAGAAGATATACAGATTGAAAAGACCTGCTTTCAGTTTTCCCCCATTGGTCAATTCTTCATAAGAAACGGAACGTTTCAAATACCATCCTACAAAGATACATACCAGCAAGCCACCCAAAGGAAGCATTATTTTTGCAGTGACAAAATCAAGTAAGTCAAAGAGTCCCTTATCAAACAGCGTATATTTCTGCATAACTCCCAATGACAAGGAAGAAATGACTCCAATTATAATGCACCCGAAAGTGACCAATCTAGCAGCACGGCCACGAGTTAAATTGAATTCCTCGTGCAGAAAAGCCGTCACCACTTCATGTAGAGAAATAGTAGAAGTCAATGCAGCCAAAGCCAACAAGACATAGAACATCACCGAGAAAATATAAGCTAATATCGGCACACCGCTAAAAGCTTGCTGAAAAACATTAGGCAATGTAATAAAAATTAATGATGGTCCCGCATCCGGCTGGATACCTACAGAAAAGGCCGCCGGAAAAATAATCAATCCGGCCAAGACAGCCACAAAAGTATCAATCACACCGACACTCAGAGCCGTATTTCCCAGTTTGGTTTCTTTCCCAAAATAAGAAGCATAGGTTGAAAGACATCCCATTCCCAAACTCAAGGAAAAGAACGCCTGCCCCATAGCCCCTAAGAAAACATCTCCGTTCACTTTACTGAAATCAGGCTTCAGCAGAAACTCCAAACCTTTTTCCGCATTGGGAAGCGACAATGAGCACCCCACCAAAACTACTATCAGTACAAACAAAACAGGCATCAGCACCTTCGAAGATTTCTCTATCCCATCTTTCACTCCCTTTACTATAACAAAATGGGTGGCCAATAAAAAGATGACCAGCCAGATAAGCGGACGAACAGGGTCCTTCGAAAAACTCTGGAAAGCAACCACAAAATCTTCCGGCTTCTTATCTGCAAAACCATTCATTCCCGCTTCCAATATATATTCCAAAGTCCATCCTGCCACTACCGAATAATATCCTAGAATAAGAAAACCGGCCAAAACCCCCAAATATCCCAACCACTTCCAATGAGTTCCGGGTGCCAAAACCTTATAAGCACGTCCCGTACTTGCTTTTGAATGACGACCTACTGTGAATTCGGCAATCATAATAGGCATTCCCAACATAAAAACACACGCCAAGTATACTAAGATAAATGCCGCACCTCCATGATTTCCCGTTTCATAGGGAAACCTCCATATATTACCAAGTCCTACAGCCGAACCTGCCGCCGCCAGAACAGCCCCAATCTTACTTCCGAAATTTACTCTTTCGCTTTTTTGCATAAAAAACTATCAAATTATTATAAATCAACACTGGTTAGCCTGCAAAAGTATAAAATTAATCGTACTTTTGCGACGAATCACAAAAAAATTAAAGTATGCTATATTATTTTAGAAAATATCCGGTATCCTTGATCATTGTAGCTATCATCTTTTATCTTTCCTTTTTCACTCCTCCTAAAACAGATGTGGAAGAAATCCCCTACATAGACAAAATAGTGCATATATGCATGTATGGAGGACTCTGTTTCATTTTATGGATAGAATACCTGAGGAATCATAAGGCTATCAATTGGAATCATGTAATATGGGGAGGCATCATAGCTCCTGTAGCTATGAGCGGGTGTATCGAACTGATGCAAGCTTATTGCACAGATACCCGCAGCGGTGACTGGCTGGATTTTCTGGCAAACAGCATTGGAGTCGGACTAGCCGCCTTAATAGGATATTACTTACTTCGCCCCCTTATATGGCGTAAATCCTAAAAAGAAACGCCGACGATTCTTCGCGAACAGTCGGCGTGATGATAAAAGTCAAAGTTATATAATAAAGATAGAGAGTCAACTTAACGGAAATCTTTCAGATCATTCTGCAACCTCTGACGAGTGAAAAAGATACGGCTTTTCACTGTTCCCAACGGAAGTCCCAGTTTTTCGGCAATTTCCCTATATTTAAATCCTGATACATACATAGCAAACGGCACACGGTAATCTTTAGGCAACGCATTCACGATACGATGTATCTCTTTCAAATCATAAGCACCTTCTGTAGAATCGAATCCTGAGTCCTGTGGAAGATTCAAATGGAACAAGTTATCTGTCTGATCGACGAAAGTCTGATCACGCACTGTTTTACGATAATTATTTATAAATATATTACGCATGATGGTGTACATCCATCCTTTAAAATTCGTATCTGGAGTAAACTTCTCTTCGTTGTCCAAAGCTTTAAGTGAAGTTTCCTGCAACAAATCATTAGCCTCTTCTCTGTCAGCTGTCAATTTAAATGCAAAGCGAAATAATTCGGTTTGTATACTTAGTAAATGCTGTGTAAAGTCGACTGTCTTCATATTAATCTATTTTTAAATTGTTATTTTCTGTTTTTGCTTTCTGCTGCAATATTAACGACTTCTCGCAAAAGTCACGACAGAAAAACTAACAACAAAGGGGGTATAAACTATCAAATAACAGTTTTTACCCCCTAAATTAACAGTTAACAGGTGGTTTCGTTTTAACTTTTAATTAGCCGGTATCCCTCCACCGGTTCCAGCATTACCTCCTCCACTTTTCAAATCATCATTATTAATGCTTCGCGCAGCTTTTTTTACCTGAGCCTTCAACTCCCCAAAACGCCAACTGATATTAAATCCATAATAACGCATCGGAATTCTGGTAGCAGTAGAAGAGCAGAAAGTAGGAGTATTGATGTTATTCTTAAAAGTAATATATTTATTAAATAAATTGGACGAGTTAAGAGATATAGTCAGCCTCTTTTCCTTCAAGAAAGAACGACTGAGCCCTATCGCATAATAATAGAAAGAGGAACTTTTACCTTGCAAAGAGATATGCGGAGTACCACCCCCTCCGTTCAGACTCAGACGCAGATCCCAAGGCAGAGTCTGCTGGAAGCTTCCGAAGACATTTCCTTCCCAGCCATGATTCTTTAAATCAAGCCCTGAACTTCTATAATCCACATAAGCTCCCCGTCCATTGATATTAAAGCGGGTTTTAGGAGACATATTCCAGTTCAAGAACAAAGACAAATTAATATTCTTACTTCCTATATTATCATAGGTAGAATTCATCACACCATCTTTTATAAAAGAGTATTGCTCTATACCATTATTGACAAAAGAATAATTAGCACTGACATTTACATTAAATTTCTGCGAGAAACTACCGAAAGTAACACTAAGCGAATGGGCCTTTTCACTTTCCAAATCAGGATTACCGTAACTGATCGCAGTAGGGTTGCTGGTGTCAGTAAACGGATTCAAAAACCAAATACCCGGCCGGCTGATACGCATATTATAAGATGCCCTCAAACTTTGAGTAGGAGCCAATTGGTAAGAGAACATCAAGGATGGAACCAAATCATCAAACTGAGCATCAAACTTCTCATCCTTATTTTTATAATCCGCATCCATAAATGTATGCTCATAGCGAATTCCCGCCTTTCCACCGAGTTTGTACTTCAGCTGATAGCCCAAATAAGCAGCCAGAATATCCTGCTTATGATCATATTGCGTACTCATATCCTGATCATACTTATATTCTCCGGTTTTATCGGCCAGATAATATTTACCATCACTTTTACTTCTACGAAAAATATACTTTATACCAGTTTCAATGCTGTGTATCGAATTTATCGGATTGGTATAGTCCAATTGAGCCGTATGCTCTTGTGTGCTGGCATCATTTTTAAAATATTGGTTTTGCAAAAGATAAGGAACATTCAACGTATCCTCATAATCCGTATTCGCTTCACTGTTATTGGGGGAATGGCTAAAACGATAAGAGAAAGTAAGAAGTTCCCCTTTCTTTTTAAACGAATGCTGATAATCCATGTTGCCCCCCACTTCGCCAAAGCCCGATTCATTATTTCCCAAAGAACCGTAACCGTAAACCGGATTACCGGCATGATTCGTCATCTGGGTATTTCCAATCCTCTTATTCGTAAAATTGCCAGTCATCAGATTCATAGAAAAACTAATCAGATTCAAAGTGTCAATCTCATAACTTCCTTCCAGACTGCCAAATTGAAAATTGCCATAGCTCTTGCTTCTTCGATGCGACTCCAAAAATTTATTTTCCTGAGACGTGAAATCCTCACGATATGAATCTTCAAATCCCTTTTGAGATCCCTGGTAGTTATAAGAATAATTACCGGTAACAGTGAACTTGCCCGACTGCACCGTACCATAACCGCCACCATACACACGCATATTGCTTGCACCACCATTCAATGTCACCGTATATCCTTCCATTCCTGCTCCTACAGTGATAATATTCAAGATGCCCGCCACCCCTTCCGCGTCATATTTAGCCCCAGGCTCGGTGATAACCTCTATAGATTTAATGGAATTGGCCGGCATACTCCGCAATACCTCGGTAGGATTATTGCTCATCATGTTATTCGGCTTGCCATTAACATGCACTTTAAACTTACTGCTACCGTTTACTTGAATTTTATCCTCTCCATCTACAGTCACCAGCGGAACTTTACGGAGCATTTCAAGAGTCGTATTAGTTTTAGAATCCGGATCATCCTCTATACTATACGTCACTTTGTCTATTTCCGCCTTTACCAAAGGTTTCTGCGCTACCACCTCCACTCCTTTCAACATTTCAGTCGCTTCTGCTATCAGAATCTTACCCAAATCAACATTCCTACGATTTGCCGATATCGAAAACTCCTTCTGTACAGGAGACTTTCCTACAGAAGTAAAATGAATGAGATAAGTCCCCGGCACGGCAAGCCGTTCGTCAAACCTGCCGTCCGCTCCTGTCACAGCCAGTTTCACCGGCTTTGCAGGATTGTTCTTCAATGAAATACGGATTGTAGAATACGGTTCCCCTTCATTAGACAAAGAATCTAATAAGACTCCCTTGACTGAGAACTGGCCTTGGACAGCCTTTTGCGCCTTCGCCGTAAATGACAAACTTGCCACAAGCAAGATAATGCCCCATAAAATGTTGTGTTTCATATATCAATAATGAGTTTGTGTTTGTTGCAAAGGTAGGTAAACGATAGCAAGTAGTTTATTTTCAGACGTTAAAGAAGCCTATATATTATCTACCAGCGAGTATAAGGATTCTTCATCAAAAAAGAATTATAATAACGAATATCTCCCGTTACCTCTTTTTCGATGAAATGGGGCTTTTTGAACAATTCGTCCTCACTATTCAATTCCACTTCCGCTACAGTCAAGCCTTCATTCTCACCATAAAACTCATCCACTTCAAAGATATGCTCTCCACTTTTCACCAAATACCGGATTTTATCAATCACCCCAGGCTCACACAGTTTCATCAACTCTTCGGCCTCTTGCAAACTGATCTCCTTCTCCCACTCATAACGACTTGTACCGGAGTCATTGGAAGCCCCTTTGATAGTAAGATACCCTTTATTATCCCGAATACGCACCCGGACAGTTCTTCCACGAGCACTACAGATATAACCTTGCACAATATGACTATGTGCATAAGCCTCTAGTTTATAACTGTCGTCCTTTACTAAAAATTTTCGTTCTATTTCTTGTCCCATAGCGTTTTAATATATAAAAAAGCCCCGCAGAGAATAACCTCAGCAGGACTTCACTATTTATTTTCCGTTTTTATCCATACATGGCATAGCCTACCATAATAACAAGGGCTAATACAATTAATCCGATGAACAGACCTTTTACAATCCTATTTGCTTTCTCTTCTTCCCGCTTACTATAAGCAGCTTTCTTATTCTTTCCCATAAGTATTTCATTTTTAAGATTAAACCATCTCTTTTGAATATCCCAAAAGTACAAAGTTTCTAGAAGAAAACAAATAAATTACGAAGAATTTACTAATTCTCCGAACCGGAAAACTCCATCAAGTATGCCTTGATAAAGCCATCAATCTTTCCATCCATCACTCCGTTCACATCCGAAGTTTGAAAATTAGTACGATGATCCTTCACACGACGGTCATCAAAGACATAACTGCGTATCTGTGATCCCCATTCAATCTTCTTCTTGCCTGCCTCCACCTTGGCCTGTTCTTCCATGCGGTGCTGCAATTCCTTATCATATAAAATTGAACGCAACTGTCTCATCGCATTTTCCTTATTCTTCGGCTGGTCACGGGTTTCAGTATTCTCAATCAAGATTTCCTCTTCCTCACCGGTATACGGATCTTTATATTGATAACGCAGACGTACTCCTGATTCCACCTTGTTCACATTCTGTCCGCCGGCCCCTCCCGAACGGAAAGTATCCCAAGACATACGGGCAGGTTCAATTGTCACTTCAATACTATCATCCACCAACGGCGTTACAAACACAGAAGCAAAAGAAGTCATCCGTTTCCCCTGAGCATTATAAGGAGACACGCGCACCAAGCGGTGGACTCCATTCTCACCTTTCAGATAACCATATGCAAAACTGCCCTCAATATTCATAGTCACCGTCTTGATTCCGGCCTCATCCCCATCCTGAAGGTTAGCCACGCTCACTTTATAGCCATTGGTCTCCGCCCAACGCATATACATACGCATCAGCATGGAAGCCCAATCCTGACTTTCAGTACCACCGGCACCGCAATTAATTTTCAATACACAATCCATTTGGTCGGCCTCCTGGCGAAGCATATTCTTCAGTTCCAATGCCTCCACCGCAGTGACAGCCTTTTGATACGCTGCATCCACTTCTTCTTCGGTAACTAAATCATCTTTACAAAAGTCAAAAGCCAATTCCAGTTCATCTGCCATCGTCTTTACCTCACGGTAACCGTCGATCCATTTTTGCAGATCTTTCACCTTCCTCATTTGTGCTTCTGCTTTCTTGGCATCATCCCAAAAACCGGGCGCCTGCGTACGCAGTTGTTCTTCTTCCACCTGAACCAGTTTATTTTCTATGTCCAGATATCTTTCAAGTGCCGCAGTACGTTCTTTTACGTCTTTCAGTTGCTCTATTGTTATCATCTTGAGAATTTTTGCATTTCAGGGTGCAAAGATAGTGGAAATCTATTCATTTTCCCATTATTCTTCGTACATCTTTTCTATTTCGGCAGCATAGTTCTTGTTCAGCACATTACGTTTTATTTTCAACGTATTGGTCAGCTCACCACGTTCCATACTGAAAGGATGGGGCAACAAGGTAAACCTCTTGATCTGTTCATAATGTGCAAACTGCTGCTGCAGTGTATCAATCCGCTCTCTAAACAAATCGATAATTTCCGGTTTCTGCAACAGTTCCTCCATACTTTCATAGCGAATACCTTTTTTTGCGGCATACTCTTTCACCAGTTTATATTCAGGAATTATCAAAGCAGAAACAAATTTACGTTCATCGGCAATAATAGAAATCTGATCGATATAACGGTCTACCACCAATTTGGCTTCAATGGCTTGAGGAGCGATATACTTCCCGTTTGAAGTTTTAAACAAGTCCTTGATACGCTCTGTAAGGAACAAATGCCCATCTTTTATATAACCCGCATCACCGGTATGGAACCATCCGTCTTCAGTAAACGCTGCTTTCGTAGCAGCTTCCTTTTTATAATAGCCATGAGTGATTCCCTCACCACGTAGCATTATTTCGTTATTCTCCCCTATTCTGACCTGCACATGAGGCATGATACGCCCCACCGAACCAACCACATGGTCATTATCATTCTCACAAGCAACCGTTGCAGTAGATTCCGTCAATCCATAACCGGCTACCATATTAATTCCCACCGACAAAACAAACTCCTGTACAGCCGGCGGAATAGCCGCACCGGCAGTAGGGAAGAAACGCCCGTTTTCAATGCCAATAGTCTTTTTCAACAAGCTATAGATCGTTTTCTCATAAAATTTATATTTCATGTGCAATACAGGCGGAGGAGTCAGCCCTTTGTACACATATTCCAAATTATGTTCACGTCCCACTTTAATAGCATCCAGCATCAACTTCTTTTTCAATCCGATTGTCTCATTGATTTTTTCTTGCACGCCGGCATACACTTTCTCCCAGAAACGGGGAACACTGCACATAGCCGTAGGACGGATCTCCTTTATTGTCTTCTGGATATCAGCAGGACGCAAGTTGATAGACAAAGTACATCCCATCGAAAGACACCAGCAAGTCCATGCACGCTCAAACACATGAGTAAAAGGAAGGAAATTCATAATCACATCCTGATCACCCAATTGAGGGAAACGTTCATCATGTGCCGGAATGGCCGCCTCATAGCAAGAATGATGCAACATCACCCCCTTGCTGTCTCCGGTTGTTCCACTGGTATAAAGAATATTGGCAAGATCACCATTACCCGACTCTGAAGTACGCTTGTCTACCTCAGCTTGATGCGGATGCGCCTCGCCCAATTTCAGAAAGTCATCAAAATAAATGGAAGTCTGGTCCCGCTCATCACGTTTTACCTCCCTGTCGAAAATTATAATCTGTTTCAGTTGGCTTCCCAGCTGCATAACCCGGAACGCCACATCATATTGCAACTGTTCACCTACAAAGATATAACGTATTTCGGCATCACCTACCATATAATGTACCTGCGCCTCGGAACTGGTAGCATAAAATGGTACAGTAACAGCCCGTACCCCAAAAGCTCCAAAGTCCACATACAGACATTCCGGTTTATTTTGAGAAAAAACTGCTATATTTTCCTGTATGCCTATACCTAATTCTATCAATGCATTCGAAACTGTTTTTACAGTTGCGGCAAACTGGTTCCAAGAAACCGGAATCCATGTTTCTGTTTTATAATCGCGGTAACGCAACGCTACACGATCACCATATTTCCCTGCCTGACGTTGTATCAGGACAGATAAGAAAGAACTACTCATTCCAAAGATTTATTTTTAATTCATCGGCAAAGTTATCGTTTAATTTGGAATTATCCTCTATAAACAGGCATTAATTTTCCCAACCAGTCAAAGAGTTAGAAGAAATCAGCCGAAAGTTTTAGTTGCATATCTAACTTAATTACCTACTTTTTTCATCACCGTTTACCACGCAAAAATAGTATCTTTGCAACACATTAAATTATTAAAATCAAGATGATTGATATAGAATATTACACTTCCGAAGCAACCACATTGCTGAATTCGTTAATCGGTATCCCCTCATTGAGCCGGGAAGAAGAAGCTGCCGCCGACTTTCTGCAGAACTATATTGAAGAAACAGGTATCATGACCGGTCGTTCGGGCAACAACATTTGGTGTATCAGTCCGATGTTCGACCTCAACAAACCGACTATTTTACTAAATTCCCACATCGATACCGTAAAACCGGTAAACGGATGGCGGAAACATCCTTTCACTCCGAAAGCCGAAAACGGAAAGATTTACGGTTTGGGAAGTAATGACGCCGGCGCCAGTGTAGTATCCTTATTTCAGGTGTACCGCCATCTCTCTATAACCGAGCAGGCATACAATCTGATCTTTCTTGCCTCATGTGAAGAAGAAGTTTCCGGAAAAAACGGAATAGAAAGCGTATTGCCCCAACTACCTCCCATCACCTTGGGCATAGTGGGTGAACCGACAGAAATGCAGCCTGCCATTGCCGAAAAGGGATTGATGGTGCTGGATGTTACCGCATACGGAAAAGCCGGACATGCCGCACGCAATGAAGGAGTGAATGCTATTTACAAAGTACTGGAAGACATTCAGTGGTTCCGTGATTATAAATTCCCGAAGGAATCCTCCCTGCTAGGCCCCGTCAAAATGAGCGTAACACAAATAAATGCCGGCACGCAGCATAATGTCATCCCCGATACTTGTACTTTCGTTGTGGATATCCGCAGTAATGAATGTTACTCTAACGAAGAACTATTCAAAGAAATAAGTGCCCGTCTAAAAAGCGAGGCGAAAGCCCGTTCTTTCCGCTTGAACTCATCTCATATCAGTGCCGAGCATCCCTTTGTGAAACGCGCGGTAAAACTAGGACGTATACCTTTCGGCTCTCCTACTTTGTCCGATCAGGCGTTAATGAAGTTCCCGTCTGTCAAAATCGGTCCGGGAAAGTCCTCCCGTTCACATACGGCTGATGAATATATCATGGTTTCGGAAATTGAGGAAGCAATAAGGCTTTATATCGAGATGCTGGACGGACTGGTGCTGTAAACAACTTACAAAGACGCTATTTCCCCTATAGACAGACCGGTAACCTGTGCAATTACATCAAATGCAATACCGGCCTGTTTCATTTTTTTTGCATTCTTGAAGCATTCTTCCTTACGACCTTGCTCAAGACCTTTTTTAAGACCTTTTTCAATACCCTCTTTAAGACCTTCCTCACGCCCTTTTTTCAACTGGGTGGACATCACGCTGTACCAGTCGCGGAAATTCTTCAAACTTTCCCAATACTCGCCTAATTCCTTAGGATTGACTTAGCTATCCCGGCAGCCTCGAAAAGTTCCTTGTTCATTGCCGTGCCGAAAAGCACTTGAAGCCGAAATCGGCATAAGGGTTGATGTATTTATCCTGTATGCCTTCTGTTCATATCTATCCGAGGTTTAATAAGTTATGATACAGGACAAAAGTAATCAATATACTGCAATTCCCCGTCTTAAAAGAAAGATTTAACTATCTATCATTCATAGTATTTTCTAGATAAGGTTTAATAATTCCTCATTATTCCATCTTTCAGCATATTCACTGCTTAAGTCTGCCGTGATACATTCGTGCTTATTTTCCCCTTTTTGTAAACCGATAACTCTGATGTCAGGAACAGTTTTAGCATACTTTCTTATTGTGAGTTCCAATAAAATTCCTAAGCTTATCGATTTCATATTAGGCGGATAAAACGGTTCCGCACTTTGAGCGTCATTTAAACAGGAAAAAATAACATCTATTGCCTGTTCCCACGTAATAAAAAACCGGGTAGCTTCAGGATCTGTCAATATAAGCTCCTTCCTATTTTCTAATGCATACTTCCATTTTACCAAAACAGACCCTGTAGAATGCAATACATTTCCATAACGAACTATCCTATAAGCGCAATTCGATCCGTTTATTTGCTCAAAATCCCCAAAAAGATTCTCCATAAGCAATTTAGTAGCCCCATACGTTCCTGAAACTTGAACAGCTTTATCAGTGCTTGTTGCCAGAATAAATTTTATGTTCTGTTCCTCAACAGTTATTTTAAGAAGATTCAATGTACCAAGAATATTAGTCTGAACAGCTTTCAGAGGATGTTCTTTTGCCAAAATGACATCTTTAAACGCAGCCAAATGAAATATCCCATCACAACCATTCAATGCCTTTTTCAATAAAAGATAATCTTCAACGGGGCATGGAAAGATTTGAACGCTTTTAAATTTCTCCCTCAGAGCAATCAGTTTTCCTTCATTCCTGGCTATCGCATGAATAGTATGTCCTTGGGTAATCAACCGTTCTATCAATTTCTCAGCCAAATAACCGGTAGCCCCCGTTACTGCAATGGTTCCCATACTCAAGCTATTTTTTATCATTCATCAACACATCCCTCGCAACATAAGGCTGTGGAGAAAACTCAATAGTCAACACATTCGACTCTCCTAAAGCTGTTAATGTATGGACGCACCCCGGTAAAGTCCGTACCAAATCCCCCTTTTCCCAAATCTCTTCTATTACAGCCTCACTATCATCATATTTCTGAAAAGTGGCATGCATACGCCCCTGTAAAATAAGCATATATTCCACCTTTCTAAAATGATAATGATTGCCTCTAAGAACCTTTGGGACGAATTGCAAGAATCCTATATATTTAGCGGCTTCCACCGCTGGAATTGAAGCACTCAAAGTAGTATCCTCGCCAATTACAAAACCAGTTCCCGCCTCCAGCAAGCTATAATTTTTCACATCCTCCCTACGGATTCCACTTTTATCAAATCCCTGACAGTTATTTCATCAAACATTTTTTTTGATTGCTCCCGCACGTCAATTTTACATAATCCGGCACGATATTTTAATAAAAACAACTTATGATGAGGAGCAAGGTTCTCCAATCTCAAACACTCATCCATATCCAGCAAGACAAAAGATTCACCTTCCAAAATACGGATATCCGCTGCATCGTCCATCAAATAAGTATGATGAATATATTCCCATCTATCATAGTCTGCTCTATACTCAGACCCCAAATAGGTTATAGAACTAAAATGCACCTTTTGGGATTTCTTGTGTTCAAATTCTTCCTTCAGTTCTCTGATAATGCCATCTAGAGGGGTTTCCTCCTCCTCAAGGTAGCCAGAAACAAGAGAATAATATCCGGGGTACTCTATATCCGGGTTCTCATCTCTTTTTTGCAACAATACTCTATTATCTGTTGTAGTAATAATCACAGTAGTCGAATCCATCATCTTTTTCATCTTCATTATTTTTTAAATTTTCATTCTGTTGTATTTTCACCACACCCACGTGATGAATAATATTTTCCTTATTCAGCATATCAGTATAAATAGCATGGTTTAACACCATAATAAGCAACCAAATAAGAGACAATATGGCAAAAAAAGGTTGGGTGTATGATTTCAGCCATAACTCCCAAGACTTTTTCTCTCTTTTCAAATTAGAAGGAATCTTTGTGAAAAGTTTCACATACTCATCCGGAAAAGCCTTTTCCGCTTCACATAACATATTCTTCCAGTGCTCATGATAACTCCATAATCTCTGCATTACGTAAATAGACCATATTGAAAATGACAATCCGCCAAATGCAATAATAAATGTCAGATATTCAGAAGTTTGACATATAGAGTTAAACAAGACGGTTTCCAATCCGAATAAAGAAACATTTATTCCGAACATAATATTAAAACGGCTCCAGATACCAGCTCCTTCATACTGTAATTGACCAAGAAGGTGAGTATAATGTTCCATTAATTTAGTGTTCTGCAAGGCATCCCTATCATTTACCGCTTTTTTATTATCTACATCCGCATAAAAGTTTATACCGCATCGAACTAATTTCGTCATTATATCAAGAATATATTTTTATAATAAAAAAGGAGAGGATATTCTTCTGTAATCAGATTCATATCCCCTCCTCGCTTGAAGTATCAAGAAGAAAGCATATCAAATTTAAGCTATACTTTCTATCTTAGCCCGAATGTTTACTGTACTTTTCTTGTTACAGTTACCTTGAATGTCTTGGTTACAACACCCCAGTTATGAGTATAAGTAATATTCAAGTTTACATCATGAGTATATACTGTACCTTCCGGAGTTCCCTTCCAAGTAAGAGTTGCAGTAGCTGCATCATAAGTAAAGTCTGTTTCATTCTCATCCAAAGAAATTTCCAATCCTGTAGCTTCAGCAACAGCATTACCGGCAGCATTTTTTCTATACAATGTTTCAGCTATGGTTTCTTCAGCAGCAATCGTAGTGACATCGTATTTTACCAATGTATTGCCAACAGCATCTTTCAATGTCAAGTTTGTCCATTTTTTATAAGAAGCTTCTGTTGCCTTAACATTCAATGCATTAATCAAATCAATAATCTTAATCTGATCGTTTGTAGCCAATGCCGGATTATTATACTTCAAATCAACAACATCAGTGAATGCCAAGATAGGTTGTTCCACCTTCCAGTCTTCAGTCGCAAACAATACACGCTTAGCAGAACCGGCAGTAGCATCATAGATATCAACTTTCAAAGTTCCAACCTTAGCCAAATCTACACGCGGAGTAAAGACAATCTGATTAGTGCTAGTCCATTCAATATTCTTGATACCGTTATTTTCTTTCATCATCTCCTGAACATAAGCATTCTGCTTCTTATAATCCAATTCAAACTCAACTGTCGCATCTTCAGGAACAACATTGTACATCTTGTCGAAGTAGTTAGATTCCATGATGAATTTGCTATAAGCACCGCCAGTTTTTGTCCATGTACCGATAATAGTACGACTCTTATATTCATCCTTGATAGGACAATCAAAGTTATAGGTTACAGAGAAGTTATCTACAGAAACCTTAAACAGCTTGTTTACGAAGCTGTTGTAAACTGCATACGGTGTGTTCACTCCGTTAGTCATCTTCTCAGTAGCTCCCCAACCAAAGAGTCCATAAGAAGAAGCTCCGGCTAGCAATGACATATTCTTGAATTGTGCAAAGTTAGCACCCGGTGTCAAAATCAAGAACAAAGAGTCCTTATCGGCATTGTTTCCACCGTTCTTATAATACAAGACAGCCTCATTTTTAACCGTTTCAAGAGCTTTTGCCAAGTCTGTAACCTTTGCAGGAATAGTAGTCGACAAATTGTTATCTTGATAATATTGATTACAGTCATCAGATATTGATTCATATCTCATTAACTTGCCACCAGCATCATATACAGGCTTGTTCAATGTAATGAATGTGCAATATTCCTTATTTTTATTAGCAATAACATCACGACCTTCAATAGCAGCCTCAAAGTTACGGACATCCAAAGTAATGATCCGGGCCTGTGAGCTATTGTATGCAAATGTAAAGTTTTCCTTAGCATCCAACGGTTTCAAAGCAACGGTTCCAAATACAGGATTAACAGCAGGACGAACAGCCTTGATGAAGACTACATTCTTCACCTCGTATTCTTTAACACCTTCTTCCTGTGGTTTAACTGTAGTAGTCACTTCTATCGCAGCGTATTCATCAATAGCAGACGCCTGGTTAGTCGATTTTACAGACAAAACATTATCTTTAAATTCAAAGATACCCTGACGAGTTTTAATAGGTTGTCCATTAAATGTATAATCCTCATTCTGATCCAACAGTCTGAACACTCTGGTATATGAAATATTGGTTGACTTCAACCATACTGTTGCTAGCTCCGGAAATGTAAGCGTCAATAGAATCATTTACATTATAAACACCTTGATAGTCAAAGCATCCATAAGATTTACCATCATAAGATTCACCATCCTCAGTAATAATTGCCGGATAATCATTTTCATCCATATTAGTAGAGGTAAAAGCATTTACAATGCTCTTTACAGATGCCTGTGTTCTACTTACCGTGAAATAATCGGAAGCTGATGTATATTGACCATACATAGTTACATCCAATGAGGTCGCATAATCACTATAGGTTTCAATACCTTCATTCGGCAAAATAGCAAGGCTCAAAATACCGTTTTCTAATTTTGCAGAACCTTCCATATAGGTCAAAGCAGGAGCGACACTACGAACCTGATACGTATCAACAAAGGAGAATTTCGCATTATTCAATGAGAAATCACCCGGATATACTTGAATGAAGCATAAGCAGGAACAGATGCAAACAAGACATCCTTATCTGGGTCAAGACTTCCTTCATTTTCCATCCAATAGATATCATAAGCTTTACAAATATCCTTGAGATCATCAACAGCCTGTTTTCTGTAAACTACAGTCTGTAACCCTTTGAATGCAGAACCTTCCTGCAGCAAAGTATAGTTCTGACCGTCGATAGTCACGATTACAGTCTTGCTTTCAGCATCTACAGCAATGTTAGGAAATTCATTGTTCTGCTTCAAATCAGTAACTTTGTCACCGATCTTGATGTATTCCACACCGTCCACTGTCACCCAAGACACGTTTGAACCGGCAGCTTCACCATCCTGACCTCTGGCCGGAACTTTGTTACCTTCGGTATCTTTCACATCCACCCAAGTAGCACCTTTGTCTGTGCTGACCTGCCAGTAATTGCCTTCCACACGGAATTCAGGGATAACAGTAGTACCGGCTGCTCCATCTGTTCCATTCGTACCGTTCTTGATAGTAATTTTGGAACCGTCAGTGAAAACCAGTTCATATCCACCGGTAACCTCATTACATGACTGAACGAATTTACCTGCCTTAATTGCCGAGTCAAGACTTGCAATGGTTTCCTTGACTTCGCTCAATTCCTTGTCGATGCGGTCAATGTCATCATCATAGTCCTTACAAGACACAAATGTTCCTGTCGAGGTCACCATTAAGGCTCCGAACAGGATTGCACTTAAAAACTTTTTGTTCATAATAGAAAAACTTTAAATTTATAAATTTAAAAAACTAAAATTGGTTATACATATTAATTTCATTATTAATAGCTTAGCTAATTTACTGTCTGCAAATGATGCCTCCTTCTTTCTTGAGTCTGATATGACAAAGGTGATACCCCGACAATACGGCTGAAAGCAGAGTAGAAAGCACTTTTCGAAGCAAAGCCACAACTGCAAGGCAGCTCAGTCAGCGCACAACGTCGGGAACAAAGAAGTTCTTTGGCATATTCCACACGATACGTGTTCACAAGTTCCTTCAAATTACAACCGAAGTATTTGTTCACCACATTGCTCAGATAGGTCTGGTTTGTTTCAAGCAGTGCACTCAGTTTCTTCAGAGAAAGCGAGGTGTCAAGAAATACCTGACGTATCTCAAGCTGGTACAATATACCTTTATATATATTACAATCCACCTTGCGAATGTCTGTTTCCTTTCCGGCAAACTCCTCTTTCCATTGCCGCTCGGCAGCCTTGAAAAGCAAAGTCTTCTGTCGCTCGGAAGTAGCGGTCGTGCGTTTACGTCTCAGAAATAGATATTCCATCTGCTTTATGTTGTTTTCATTTAATTATACCGCTTCAAAGACCAGATATATTCCATATATAAAAAGGTCTTAAAAACGACATTTTTGTAGATCTCTTGATAAGAGATCTACAAAAGGTATTAACACACATTATATCAACATATTACAGAGCTGTTGAAACGAAATAAAGAAGAATATAAATAAATGAGAGAACTATTTTTTTATATAAATTCCTATTTTTTTTGCCAAAAATGTATTAGTTCTCAAAACTTTGCTTATTTTTGCACAGAAAATATATATCTCTTATCAAGAGATATATAAATCGGTTCATGTAAAAGCGAAGCATAACAAACTGAAAAACAGAAGATTTCCTCTTATAAAGAGTTCATGTTAGCTTTAAAAGAAGAAAAGTTCATCCTTTTAACTTTTTTTATTTCATCAAAGAGAAAACCGGCAACCAGCTTTTTTTAAAAGTTCTACTATAAAAGTCCGGGAGCATTTGGGATTATTGTGGAAATAACAATAGATCGGGCCCTGTTGCATAAACCTTTTCTATCTCCTGATTAAACCTTTTTATACGGATGTATTCTATCTCCATAGCCTTTGGAGTTATCTCCATAAGCTTTGGAGTTATCTCCCAAGACTATGGAGTCAACTCCAAAGGCTTGCGGAGATAAAACAGGCAGGAAGAAAACCCTTAACCATACGGCGGGAAAGGGTTAGAGATATGGATAAGATCTTTTAAGGATGAAGCTGACTACAAGGCTACGCATTCCTTACGTAGGGAGGAAAAATCCCCAAACAGCCTTCTTTTAAAAAAAGCGAAACAGCATATGGGCAGGAAGATATACATCTGACTACATGTATGGTATAGCAACAAGTCGAAATGCTAAAGTGAGGGCATATATGCAATCCCAATCCTTACTTTTGCCTGCCATACAAACCATACATAAAATTACGAACGCTCGTACAGGGTATCACAAACAATCGCATGAAATAAATCCCCACTAAATTTCTGCTGGCCCCAAAGCCGGACAAGCCCTCATTTCAGCAGGCTGAAGGATTTATATCCGGATGAAGGAAATCATTATAACCAACTGATTAACAATAAATTATCTTAAAATGAAGGATTTGAAGGAAAAAAAACAGGTTATAGAGCCAAATCTTCTCTATAACCTGCATATACTCAAATCACCTTGAAACATTCAGAGAGTGATATCTTTCATTATCTTTTCTAATGCTCCGGCATTATGGTTCACATAATTTCCGGCAGCTTTCCCTGCTTGTTGCAAATAAGCCTCATCCGACAGGAATTTGTCCATCAACCGTTTAAAATCATCATAACCGGTTACTTCAAAACCGCCTTTCTGCTCCAACAAATGTTGCGCCTCGCGGAATTTCTTGTTGTTAGGTCCGAATATCACAGGAATACCATATACAGCCGCTTCCAGCACATTATGAATTCCAACTCCAAAGCCACCTCCAATATACGAAATCTCACCATATCGGTAAATGGAGGACAGCAGTCCGTAACAGTCGATAATCAAACAATCGGCCTGTGTCACATTTTCTTCCGTAGCCTCGGTATAGCGGATGCACGGACGTTTCACCTTATCTAAAATCTCCCTCAAATGACTGTCGCTCACCACATGAGGAGCAATAACCAGCTTCATCTCAGGATGCTCATTGAAATACTTGATAAAAATATCCTCATCCGGTCCCCATGAGCTGCCTGCAACAAAAGTCAACGAATCACCTTTGAACTTCTCCACCAGCGGAAGCTGCTTGGCTTGATAGCAGATATCCAGCACACGGTCAAAACGAGTATCGCCCACAACTGTCACATCGGTCACGCCAATTGTCGCCAGCAATTCTTTGGAAACTTCGTTTCTGTACAAACAAATGAGCAAAAAGTCCTCAGCACCTCACTATATCTCTTCCCATACCAACGGAAAAAAATCTGATTGGGACGGAAAATGGAAGATACGCTATAGGTGGGAATACCTCTCCTATGCAACTCATTCAAGTAATTCTGCCAAAATTCGTACTTGATAAAAAACACCATACAGGGATTAGCCAATTCTACAAACCGACGGACATTACGCGGAGTGTCGAAAGGCAGATAGCAGACAAGGTCTGCCCCCTGGTAGTTCTTTCTCACTTCATACCCTGAGGGAGAAAAGAAAGTCTGCAATATTTTATATTCGGGATGCTCCTTACGGATACGTTCTATCAAAGGGCGTCCCTGTTCGAACTCCCCCAATGAAGCTGCATGAAACCAAATATAACGGGCATTTTTGTCTATCTTGTTACGCAAGATATCAAATACTTCCCGGTGTCCTTTCACCATTTTGGCGGGCTTGGCGCTGAACAGGCCGGCAACCTTCACCCCGAATAGATAAATATAGATGACTAGGTTATAAATCATAACTACCGGCTATTACTTGAGCACTTCCACAGCCCGACGAATGCGTCGCAATGTTTCTTCTTTCCCTAAAACGGCTGAAATATCAAACATATGCGGGCCTTTACCTTCGCCTACCAAGGTTAAACGGAAAGCATTCATTATATTACCCAAGTGATAACCTTTATCTTCTATCCATTTCATGACCACAGCCTCCTGATTCTCCAGCGAGAAGTCGTCCAAGGCCTCCAATACGTCCGCCAACTCCAGCATACGTTCGGGAGAGTCCTCTTTCCAACGTTTTTACGGGTCTTCTCATCATATTCCGTAGGAGCGACGAAGAAGAATTTGCAAGTTTCCCACAAATCCTTGATAAAACTTACACGATCTTTCATCAAGCCTACCACGGTCACCACTTTATCCATAGGAGCTTCAATGCCATGCTCTTTCAAGATCGGCATGAAAAGCCCGGCTACTTCCTCATTGCTTTTCTTCAATATATATTCATGGTTAAACCATTTTCCTTTTTCAAAGTCGAATTTTGCCCCAGCTTTGCTGCAACGATGCAGGTCAAAAAGCTTCACCAGTTCATCCAAGGACATCAGTTCCTGGTCATTTCCCGGATTCCATCCCAACAGGGCAAGGAAATTGATAACAGCTTCGGGCAGGTAACCCGACTCACGATAACCGGAAGACACCTCACCGGTCTTGGGATCGTGCCATTCCAACGGGAAAACAGGGAAGCCAAGACGGTCACCATCACGCTTGCTCAGTTTACCGTTACCATCCGGTTTCAACAACAAGGGAAGATGTGCGAACTCGGGCATGGTATCCGCCCAGCCGAAAGCCCGGTACAGCAGGACATGCAACGGAGCGGAAGGCAACCATTCCTCACCACGGATTACATGGGAAACTTCCATCAAATGGTCGTCCACAATGTTTGCCAAATGATAAGTAGGCAGTTCATCCGCCGATTTATATAAAACTTTATCATCCAAAATGGAAGAATTGATCACTACCTCGCCACGGATAATATCATGTACGTGTACATCTTCATTCGGTTCAATCTTGAAACGTACCACATATTGCTTCCCATCGGCAATCAGTGCATCCACTTCTTCTTTCGGCAGAGTCAAAGAGTTACGCATAGACATACGGGTAGAAGCATCGTACTGGAAATTAGAGATTTCCTGACGTTTGGCGTCCAACTCCGCCGGAGTATCGAAAGCAATATACGCCTTACCGCTGTCAAGCAACACCTGTACATATTTCTTATAAATATCACGACGTTCAGACTGACGGTAGGGGCCGTAGTTACCACCAAAGCTGACTCCTTCGTCGAAGTTTATCCCCAACCACTTAAACGACTCAATGATATATTCTTCCGCACCCGGAACAAAGCGATTTGAGTCGGTATCTTCTATACGGAAAATTAAATCTCCACCATGCTGGCGAGCAAACAGATAGTTATACAAGGCTGTGCGCACACCGCCGATATGCAACGCTCCCGTCGGGCTCGGAGCAAAACGAACTCTTACTTTTCTTTCTGACATTGTTGTATATAAAATACGCCGCAAAATTAATCTAAATTTCCCGATTTTTTCGTATTTTGCGCGCAAAAATATACGATTATGAGAAGTTTCAAGACCAACCAACGGTTTTCATATAAAAATTTGATTTATAAAAGCCTTATTTTCATTGCCACAGTATCAGTGATAGTCTACTTTTTACCCAATGAAGGAAAGTTCAACTATCAATTTGATATAAACAAGCCTTGGAAATACGGACTGTTACAGGCATCATTTGATTTTCCGATTTACAAACGACATACAAGTACAAAAGGAACAGGACAGCATCCTGGCAGACTATCAACCTTATTTCCAGATAGACAAGGAAGCCGAAAAAAATGTCCTTTCCAAATTAAGGGAGGATTACAACAAGACCTTACGCCATTCACTTCCGGGCACAGACTATGTACGTTATATTGAACGCACATTAAAGGCACTGTATGAGGACGGAATCATTGCCGGAAATGACTTGAAGCGTATGGAGGAAGACAGTATCATTGCCATACGGCTGGTAGACAAGAATGTAGCTACGAGCCGTTTTATCGACCAATTGTACACCGTGAAGGAAGCCTATGAATATTTGCTGAATGCGGATACCACCCACTACAAAAAGAAGATATTACAACAATGTAATCTGAATGATTACATTACACCTAATCTGGTTTATGATGAAGAAAAGTCCGAGGCGGCGCAAAAAGACCTGCTCTCTAATATTTCATGGGCAAACGGCTTTGTGCTGAACGGACAAAAGATTATTGACCGTGGAGAAATTGTTGATGAGCAAACTTACAACATATTGGAATCCTTACGCAAGGAATGGGAAAAACGTAGCGACTCGGTACAAGAGAAAAGACTGACATTGGCCGGACAAATATTATATGTAGGAATCTTCCTGTTCTGCTTCATGGCCTATCTGGAGTTGTTCCGGGCAGATTATTATGAACGGAAAGGAACACTTACCCTGCTATTTGCACTGATTGTGTTCTTCCCCGTCCTGTCTTCCATTATGGTGGAACAGAACTTGTCAAGTATTTACGTGGTTCCATTTGCCATGATTCCGATTATAGTCCGTGTTTTCCTTGACTCAAGAACGGCATTCATGGCACATGTCACTATCATTTTGCTTTGCTCCATCACTTTACGTTTTCCACATGAGTTTATCTTGTTACAGGTAGTGGCAGGAATGGTGGCGATCTATAGTTTGAGAGAATTGTCCCAACGGTCGCAATTGTTACGGACGGCTTTGGTTGTATTTATCAGTTACGCTTTATTATATTTTGCTTTCGAGCTGATTCATGAAGATGATTTGACCAAGCTGAATACGCGCATGTACATCTATTTTATGATCAACGGTATCTTACTGCTGTTCGCTTATCCGTTACTGTTCCTTTTGGAGAAAATATTCGGTTTTACTTCAGATGTGACTTTGGTGGAACTGTCAAATATCAACAATAGCTTGCTTCGGGAAATGTCCGAAGTAGCTCCGGGCACTTTCCAACACTCATTGCAGATGGCAAACCTGGCTGCTGCGGCGGCAAACAAGATTGGAGGTAAAAGCCAGCTGGTGCGTACGGGAGCATTATATCATGACATCGGTAAAATGGTGAATCCGGCTTTTTTCACAGAAAACCAGTCGGGAGTCAACCCGCACAAGAGTTTAAGTTATGAACAAAGCGCCCAGGTTATCATCAGTCATATCACCGACGGACTGAAACTGGCGGAAAAGCATAATCTGCCCAAAGTGATCAAAGACTTTATCAGTACCCATCATGGACGGGGACTGACGAAGTATTTCTACATTTCATATAAAAACGAACATCCTGACGAAGAAGTGGATCAGGAAAAGTTCCGCTACCCCGGTCCGAACCCGTTCACCAAGGAACAGGCCGTCCTGATGATGGCCGACTCTGTAGAAGCGGCTTCACGCAGCCTGCCGGAGTACACGGAAGAAAGCATCAGCACACTGGTAGATAAGATTATTGACACACAGGTATCTGAGGGGTATTTCAAAGAATGCCCTATTACGTTCAAGGATATAGCAACAGTCAAAGCACTGTTTAAAGAAAAGCTGAAAACGATGTATCACACCCGAATCAGTTACCCGGAACTAAGGAAGTAAGCAATCCTGCACAAGCATCTTCCAGTATATCAAGCACGTTCTCGAACCCTTGCGCACCGCCATAGTAAGGGTCGGGAACATAGTCTGCCACTTTGGTGCGGCAATAATCCGTCATGCGATGGATTTTCTTTTCCGTTTCCAGATCGGGAGCACGCTCCATCAGGTCCTCTATATTACGGTCGTCCATGCCGATGATCATATCAAAATGATAGAAATCCTCCGTACAGACAGGACGGGAACGATGGGTCAGATTGTAACCGCGGCGGGAAGCATGCATCCGCATACGGCTGTCGGGCAATTCCCCTCTATGATAACTCAGGATTCCGGCAGAATCCACCTCTATCTCGTGTTCAGTCCTTTTTTCTTTATGAGAGTACGCATCACTTCTTCTGCCGAAGAAGACCTGCAAATGTTACCGAGGCAGACAAAAAGTATTCTTTTCATATATAATCTACAAATGAAGGTATTCTTTAAATGATTTCACATCACGGTTCATGATCAGCTCTTCAGGAAACCCGGTAAGCTGCAACAATTCATACAAATTATCGTAACGGGCTATATCAAACGAAATATGCGCGTCACTTCCCAAAATGACCGGAACTTCATATTTCTTGCATAAACGGAGAATGGTGAGGTTGTTCTCACGGGCATTGGGTTTGTTACGGGTGGGTTTTAAAGAACTGTTATTTATTTCCAATAAAGTATGGTGTTCTTTGGCTGCCAATACCATCGGTTCAAAATGTAACGCCGCCGTACCGTCTCCGGGGTGACTGATAATATGAATAAAAGGATTGCTGATAACCTGTACCATTCCATGGGTGTTTTCTTCTATCGTTCCATATTCATAACATAAAGAGTGGATACCCGCAATACGGATATCAAGCATCTTCATATAATCCTCGTCCAAATCGAGGTTTCCTTTACCATCCAGAATATTAATCTCAGCCCCCAACAACAGCTCCACCCCATACATCCGGCGGGGAACCACATGCAAGTTTCTAAAATAAATAGGATGGCAAGTACCGGGAACACCGGGCGAATGTTCCGTTATCCCTAAAACCTTCAATCCCTTATCGGCGGCAGCTTGCGCCATTTCTTGTAAAGTACTGAATGCATGCCCGCTGGCAATGGTATGGGTATGTACGTCTAATTCTATCTTCATCTTTATTTTCGTTTATCTTTTCTATTATCGTCCAGTGCATGGACCGGTTACTGTGGATCTACATCATAATAAACTAACAACGAACGGAAACGTTCATCTTCCAATATGGCACGTTGTACGGCAAGCAGATAATCACGCACTTTCTTTATAGAAGCATTCTGCTCCACTTTCACAATCATTTTTTTTATAAATAAGGTCTGGATACGGGCCACCGGCGGTTTGTCCGGACCCAATACCCTGTCGCCCAATCCGGAACGGAGCTGTGCCGCCATGGTATCCGCCGCCAAATCCAGAATATCCTCTTTGCGGTGTTTCAGATATACATAAATCAAACGATAATAAGGAGGATATTTGAACATCTGCCGTTCTGCCAATTGGTCATAATATAACTGCTCATAGTCATTATGCATCACTTGATGAATAACGGGTAAATCGGGCGATTTGGTCTGAAGGATAACCAGTCCTTGCTTATTTTTACGCCCGGCACGTCCTGCTACTTGGGCCATCAGTTGGAAAGCACGCTCATAGCTCCGGAAATCCGGGAAGTTCAACATCGTATCCGCATTCAGAATCCCCACCACACTGACATGATCAAAGTCCAATCCTTTGGACACCATCTGCGTACCAATCAGGATATCGGTCTTGCCCTGTTCAAAATCCGCGATAATTTTCTCGTATGCGGTACGGGTACGGGTGGTATCCAAATCCATCCGGGCGACTTTCGCCTCGGGAAATATCAGTTTTATATCATCTTCTATACGCTCTGTACCGAAACCGCGATGCATCAATTCCACTCCGCCGCACGCCGGGCAGGAACGGGGAACTTGATAGGTATATCCACAGTAATGGCAAGTCAGCTGGTTCAGCCCCTTATGATACGTCAGACTCACATCACAGTTCTTGCATTTAGGAACCCAGCCGCAGGTATGACATTCTATCATCGGAGCGAAACCGCGACGGTTCTGAAACAGGATAACCTGCTCCTTACACTCCAATGCCTCTTTTATCTGCTTGACCAGCGCCGGTGAGAAAGGGCCCTGCATCCGCTTCTGATGCGCCAGTTCCTTGATGTCAACCAGTTCTATATGAGGAAGCCGGATATCTTTATATCTTTCTTTCAATTCTACCAAGCCATACTTTCCCGAGGTAGCATTAAAGTAAGTTTCCACACCAGGAGTAGCCGTCCCCAGCAGCACTTTCGCCTTGAACATAGAGGCCAGCATGATGGCTGAGCTACGGGCATGGTAACGTGGGGCAGGGTCTTGCTGTTTATACGTATTCTCGTGTTCCTCATCTATGATGACCAGCCCCAAGTTACGAAAAGGCAGAAAAATAGAGGAACGAACTCCGAGAATCACATCATAGCTCTTCTCTCCCAACTGTTTCTGCCATATCTCCACCCGCTCAGCGTCCGGAAACTTGGAATGATAAATACCCAGCCGATGTCCGAACACTCTTTTCAAACGCTCAGTTATCTGAGTGGTCAGTGCAATTTCCGGAAGCAAATATAAGACCTGCTTTCCTGTTTTCAGCACCTCCTGAATGAGGTGGATATAAATTTCCGTCTTGCCACTGGATGTAACGCCATGCAGAAGACACACATTTTTCTCTCTGAAGCATTGAAGAATGTTGCCATAAGCCTGTTGCTGCGCAATATTCAGCGGATTAATATCACCGGTATCCGAAATTCCTTTATCCAAACGTCCTATCTCCTGATGATAGACCTCAAAGACTTTCTTTTCGACCAATCCGTTAAAAACGGCCGCAGACCCTCCAGACTTTTCAAGCAGCTCTTTCTTTGTTACTTCCTTTAAAGCATACCCTCTGGCTACCCAACCGGACAATTCCACATACTTCATTAATATCATCAATTGTTTAGGAGCACGTGACAATTCATTGAACAGCCGTTGTAAGTAAGCCTCATCCGCTTCTCCGTTCACCAACCTCACCCTTGCCTCTGTACGCGGTTTGTAATTACGTTTCAGTTCCTCCTTGACAAAGATGGCCTCTTTGTCCAACAAAGACTTGATGACAGTCAACACATTTTTCAGTCCGCTGTTTTTTTCCAACTGGGTTACACACTGTTCTGTATCCCGGCTCAACAAATCCAGAATTTTCTGCTCTTTCTCCGGTAAGGGTGCAGTGGCTTCAAAATCGGGATTATATTCCACCAACGTTTCGCTTTCCAGTTTCATACCCGAAGGGATAGCCGCCTTGTACACATCTCCTAATGTACAAAGATAATATTCCGCCAGCCATTGCCAGAACTCATATTGTTTCGGTAACAGTACCGGAGATGAATCCAGCACTTCAGCTATATCCTTCGTTTCATACCCCTCCGGGGCCGCATAATGTACATTTGTCACTATTGCCGTATAGAACTTTTTCTTTCCAAACGGAACAACCACCCGACAACCAATCTGTACCATCTCTTCCATCTCCTGAGGAAGGGAATAAGTGTATTGGTTGGCAATAGGTAATGGAACTATGACATCTACGAATTTTTTCATGGTGCAAAATTACAAAAAAGGAGGCATTCAGTGAAGAATACCTCCTTTTTATCTTTTATTAAATAAGGTTGTCTAGAACAAGTATGCCAAAGAAACTTGCCAAGTGTTGTTCTTTATATTAACAGAATGGTGTCCATCACCCGATCCACCCTCTGTATAATATTCATAAGTACCAGTCTTGCTCAGAGCAAAATTATAATTAACCCCTAACTGTAAATGACGTATCAATTTAAGACCTGCTCCTACATTGAAACTGGTTGTAGATTTTTTCAATGACAATTCACGCGTCCATGTTTTATTGCCAATATTAAAATCAAACTGGGGACCTGCAGCAATATAAGCACCCAACATGCTACCAAGGCCAAAGGACCATTTCAAATTCACAGGAACTGCAAATGTCTTTAACTTCATTGTTTTCTCTCCATCGACCCCTAAGTCTGTCTGAGAATATAAAGCGGCAACATCTGCCCCTATCCCGATAATAGGCAGGGTGAATTCAGCCATCGGACCCACAAAAAAACCAGTCTTATTATCCCCTTTAAAAGCATCCTTTGAAAAACTCAATTTTGAAATATTCAAACCACCTTTTACTCCAAAGTGCAACTGAGCCTGAGCAGGAGCAGCCATCATCAAACATACAGCTACCATTAATACACTAATAATCTTTTTCATGTTTGTCTATTTTTAGTTTACGCCACAAAGATAAACACTTTTTCCATGTATAATGTTCAATCTCCCAGGAAAGTTACATTACGCTTTCCAATCCCCCCTTCCAAGAAGAAATATCAAACAAAAAACGGACAGAATTTTTTATTCTGTCCGCCATGTTCCTCTTTCTAATATTCTTCCTCATTAAAAAAGAAATCCTCTTTGCTCGGATAATCCGGCCAAATATCTTCTATACTTTCATAGATTTCGCCTTCATCTTCCATCTCTTGCAAGTTTTCGATTACTTCCAACGGAGCGCCCGAACGCATTGCATAGTCAATCAACTCATCCTTTGTAGCAGGCCAGGGAGCATCCTCTAACTTCGAGGCCAATTCTAATGTCCAGTACATAGTTTTCTTATTTTTTAAGTAAATACTTTTCTTTCGTTCTCTAATTAGCCGCAAAAGTATAATAAATTATTTCATTTGCAACTTTTATCCCAAAAAATTTCATCCGTTTTAGTTAAATGATTTAACTTTCGGGTCAAAATGAATAAATAATCAGATAAACGGTTGACAAATGCTGTTACACGGGCATCTATGTCACATTCTTCAGCCAATGCAAGAATGCGTCGCTCGGCACGGCGACACACCGTCCGGCAAATGTGTCCAACGGCTGCTCCACGGTCACCCCCCGGCAGAATAAAAGCATTCAAAGGAGGAAGTTCATTGTCAATTACGTCAATTGCCTGCTCCAACATCCGGATGTCTTCATCCTCTATACGACTTTCCATACGCAACTTGGTCTGTGTCTGATCCGTTGCCAGATACGAACCGACAGAGAATAATTTATTTTGTATACGAAATGATTTGTTTATCCTCCTCATCCGTCAAATACGTTTGCAACAATCCCAAATAGGAGTTCAATTCATCCACTGTGCCATAGGCTTCAAGCCGTATATGCGTTTTCGGCACCCGGGTACCACCTACCAATGATGTGGTTCCCTTATCACCTGTTTTGGTGTATATCATGCTTTTCTTCATGGTTCCGGTTATAAAAAATTTACAATATAATGCTGTTTATATCTCGCTTTATCAAAAAAGACCAACCCTATGTCATACAAATCAAAAGTGATACCCGTCGACTCACTGGCTACAATTTGCTCCCACCATTTCCGTTTTTCCCTCGATTCATGAATTCCTCCGACAATAAGCAACTACGAGGTCCGGCATAAGGAAGTACCAGTTCAAAAACTTCTTTATAAAAAGGAGTATGCCCTATATGCAGACAATCTAATGTATGCACCTCCGCCAGTTTCTCCTCCAGTTGTCGGGAAGTCTTTGCCCAATCCCTGCCTTTCAAGGTGACGGAGTCCATAGTATGACACGCAGCCCGCATATATCCTATGGATGCCCCATTACCAATCCCCACTTCAATCAACGACTTTGGTCTGAAATAATTAACCAACCGGAATAGCAAACGGTTCACTTTCCTTCGATAATGTGGCAAATAAGCAGGAAATCCCCTTTCCTTCAATACCCGATAAGCATAGTAGTGATATTTTTCATAAACAACAGAAGTAATCAGAAAAAAATCAGACGGAGAGTGTACTCCGTAACCACAACGGTGACGGAAGCGACTGCACCAATTCCATATACGATGAAGAAAAAACATATTTCTCAGCTTTATTAAGTAACACAAAGATAAAAGATTACCCGACAATATCGAAATAAAATACTATTTTTGTTGCCCATTAGTTATTAAACCATTTATAAACGATGAAACACACACTCTCTTTTATGGTATGGGCAATACTGGCTGTCTTATTGCCTTTACAAATGGCCCAGGCCGCAGCTCCTCCCACTGAATTACAGAAAAGACTTCAAAATCTTCCGGACATCAGTGACATTAAACCAATGCAAAGTGATGCCTATCCGGAGAAATATGTATTCTTCATTAATCAACTATTGGATCCGCATCACCCCGAAGCAGGGAATTTCAAGCAAAGGGTTATTCTCTCGCATGTAGGTTTTGACCGCCCTACCGTACTGGTTACCGAAGGCTATACCGCCCATTATGCCACCCATCCGCGTTATCAAGAAGAGTTATCCAAATTATTCAACGCCAATCTGGTATTCGTGGAATACCGTTATTTTGGTGAGTCCATGCCGAAGCCCTGCAACTGGGATTATCTCACGGTTGAAAATTCACTGTATGATTTGCATCATGTAACCACGACCTTGAAACAACTATACGATGAGAAATGGATAGCTACCGGAATCAGCAAAGGCGGACAGACTACGATGTTCTACCGCACTTACTTTCCCGATGATGTGGATATCTCCGTACCTTACGTAGCCCCCCTCAACCAATCATTGGAGGACGGCCGTCACGAACCGTTCATTGCCAATAAAGTTTCGACTCCCGAAAACCGTAAACGAGTTGAAAACTTTCAACTGGAAGTACTTAAACGCAAGAGCCGGCTGCTGCCGATATTCGAAAAATATTGCTCGGATAAAGGATATACCTTCCGCATTCCTATAGCCGAAGTATACGACTTCAATGTATTGGAATACTCATTTGCCCTATGGCAATGGGGAACTCCTGTAAATAAGATTCCGGAAACAAATGCCGATGACCACACGCTATTCAAGCATTTCATGGCTATTTGTGAACCGGATTATTTCTCCGAACAATCTCCCTACCCTTCCTTTAATGTGCAAGCGGCCAAAGAACTGGGGTATTACGGATATGACATCAAACCCTTCAAAAAGTATCTGACGATAAAGAGCAGCCGTGACTATCTTCATAAGGTAATGTTACCGCCCGAACTGTCAAATCTCAAATTTGACAAGACACTATATAATAAGGTGGTAAAATTCCTGAAAGAGAATGATCCCGAAATGATCTATATTTATGGCGGCGATGATCCTTGGACAGCTTCGGGTGTCACTTGGCTGAAGAACAAGAAAAACATAAAAGTTTATGTGTTACCCGGCGGCAGCCATACCACCCGTATCGGCAGCTTTGACACCGACACACAAGAAGAAATCAAGACACAGATCAATGCATGGCTGAATAAAGAATAGCAAAGAGACGAGATAAAAAGCTTTTCCGCCACAGGTTACGCAGATTGTCACCGGTTATTTCCATTGAGGACCCACTGCTTAAATTGGACCGATGTCAATCTGATCAATCTGTGACGGAATCTTGATTTTATCATAAAGGCATATTGCCATGTTTCTTAGGCGGATTGCTTTGGTTTTTATTGTGACACATTTCCAAAGCTTGAATAAGTTTGTAACGAGTGTCACGGGGCATAATCACCTCATCAATCAGACCACGTTCTGCCGCACGATAAGGATTGGAGAATTTATCTTCGTATTCCTTGATGATCTCAGCTTTCTCTTCCGGAGCAGACTTGCGGTAAAGGATATTCACTGCCCCTTCTGCACCCATGACGGCTATTTCCGCCTGTGGGTAAGCCAGGTTCACATCGGCTCCCGTCGGCTTGCTGGACATGACAATGTAGGCACCTCCATAAGCTTTACGGGTAATTAAAGTAACCTTGGGCACTGTAGCTTCAGCGTATGCATAGACTATCTTCGCACCGTGGCGGATGATGCCGTTGTGTTCCTGTACCGTTCCGGGCAGGAAGCCGGGAACATCCTCGAAAGTGATCAGAGGAATATTAAAGCAGTCACAGAAACGGATAAAACGGGCAGCCTTGTCGCTGGCGTCAATGTCAAGGACGCCGGCCAGCCAGGCGGGCTGATTGGCAACAATACCTACGGAACGACCTCCCAGGCGACCAAACCCCACCACCACATTTTTAGCAAAGTGAGGCATCACCTCGAAGAAATACTGGTTATCCAGCACCGGTTCGATGATATCCTTTATATCATAAGGCATGTTCGGATCTTCGGGAATGACAGTCTGCAACGCCTCCACCTGACGATGGATGTCATCGTTGCAGGGAACCAGCGGCGCATCCTCCATATTGTTGGAAGGCAGGAAACTCAGCAATTCGCGGATACTCATCAGCGTTTCCTCCTCATTATCGCACATAAAATGGGTCACACCGCTTTTGCCGCTGTGAGTCTGGGCACCACCCAGTTCCTCCTTGCCCACCTCCTCGTTAGTCACGGTCTTCACCACATCCGGACCCGTGATAAACATGTGGCTCTGCTCCTTCACCATAAAGATAAAGTCGGTCAGTGCCGGGGAATAGCAGGCGCCTCCGGCACAAGGTCCCAGAATAGCGGAAATCTGGGGGATAACACCTGATGCAATGGTATTCTGATAAAAGATGGAGGCATATCCGGCCAAGCTGTTCACCCCTTCCTGTATGCGTGCCCCCCCCGAATCGTTCAAAGCGATAACGGGAGCTCCCGTCTTCAAAGCCAGTTGCTGAACCTTTACAATCTTGGCCGCATTGGTTTCGCTCAGCGAACCGCCGTGCGCGGTGAAATCGTATGCATAGACAAACACCGGACGGCCGTCTATCTTTCCGTAACCGGTGACCATACCATCTCCGGCAATCTGCTTCTTCTCCATGCCGAAGTTGGTACAACGGTGATTCACCAGCTTGTCCAGTTCATTGAACGTACCTTTGTCCAGCAACATTCCGATACGCTCGCGAGCGGTCATCTTCCCTTGGGCGTGTTGTTTCTCGATCTTGTCCACACCGCCGCCCAGCGACGCGCGTTTGTCCAGCTCTTCAAACCGGCTGTATATTTCTTCTCTTGTCATGATCAATCTTCTATTATATCCAATACTATTAATACCTGGTTAGCATTGACGGAATCCCCCCTCATTGACCAGGATATCCCTTACCGTACAGTCCGAGGTCACTTTGTAGTTGCTCTGCATCTTCATGGCCTCCAGCACTACCACAATATCCCCGGATGACAGACGGTCACCTTTCCGGACGGGAATTTTCACAACCTTTCCGGGCATAGGAGCCACAATCTTGTCATCCTGTCTCTCCTCGCCGCCCTTTTTCATACGCAGATACTTGGTCTGGGTGTCCACTATGTCCACATGATAGGAACGGTAGAACATATTCACATCATAACTCTTTCCACCCTCCCCACGGCTCAGTTCGGCATTGAAGGAATTGCCATCGTGCAGGATGGAACAGCTTCCGTTCTCGGCCATAACGATATCCACATCATACGGTTTTCCGTCAATCATAAACTGTACCTTGTTTCCTTCCTTGCTCACCAACGTCACATCGGCTACGCGGTCTCCAATATGTATTTCCATACTTTTGCTTAATTAAATGAAGAATCAGATTCTCAACACTCCTTTCTGCAAGCCGAACTCACGCCAACGGCTGATGGGACGGGCATCAGACAGCTGGGGACTCTTGTTCTCTTCCAGATTCATCAGATAGTCAATATAAGAGGCGATCATGGCCATGTTTTCAATCTCCTCATTGTTGCCGTTGCCACGGAGCAGCATACGGGAGTTCTTCTCTATAAATAAGGTATTATACTCACCCTTCACAAAGTCGGGGGTATGCATGATGCGTTTCAGATAACTGAGGTTGGTCTTCAAGCCCGTAATCTTGTACTCGTAAAGCACACGGCGCATACGCTCTATGGCATACTGGCGAGTTGTGGCCCACACGATCAACTTGCCTATCATCGGGTCGTAAAAGACAGGAATCTCGTACCCTTCGTACACGTAGCTGTCAATGCGTACGCCGATGCCGTTAGGCTCCGTCAGCTGTTTGATGATACCCGGCGAAGGCATGAAGTTGTTCTCCGTGTCTTCCGCACAGATACGACATTCGATGGCATGACCGCGCTGATACAGCTCTTCCTGTTTCAAATGCAGCACTTCATCATTGGCAATGCGGATCTGCTCTTTCACCAAGTCCACGCCCACCACTTCTTCGGTAATGGGATGCTCCACCTGGAGACGGGTGTTCATCTCCAGAAAATAGAAATTGCGGTTCTTGTCCACCAGAAACTCGATAGTTCCGGCTCCCGAATAGTTCACTGCCCTGGCAGCAGCCACCGCCTTTTCCCCCATCTCCTGACGGAGTTCCGGAGTAAGGAACGGAGACGGACTCTCCTCTACAATCTTTTGGTTGCGACGCTGAACAGAACACTCGCGGTCAAACAGATGGATTACATTGCCATGATTGTCACCCAGTATTTGAAATTCTATATGATGGGGTTCCTCCACAAATTTTTCCAGATAAACCGTATCATCCCCGAAAGAAGACATGGACTCGGAACGGGCGGTGTTATATGCCTCCACCACTTCATCTTCACTGTGTATCAGCCTCATCCCTTTACCGCCGCCTCCCATAGAAGCCTTCAACATGACAGGATAGCCTATTTCATTACAGATACGTACCGCCTCTTCGGCACTTTGCAACGGCTGTTCCGTACCGGGGACCACGGGAACACCTGCGGCAATCATACGCTTACGGGCGGCAATCTTGTCACCCATCGCTTCCATCGTCTCGGCGGCAGGGCCGATAAAGATGATCCCCTCCTCTTTGCACCGGCGGGCAAAATCAGCATTCTCGGACAAAAAACCATAACCGGGATGAATGGCATCGGCATGATGTTGCCTTGCAGCTTTAATGATATTATCTATATTCAGATAACTTTCTTTGGAAGCGGCAGGCCCTATCAGACAGGCTTCGTCTGCATACATCACATGACGCGCCGTACGGTCGGCTTCCGAGAAAACAGCCACAGTGCGGATACCCATCTCTTTGCAAGAGCGCATAACGCGCACGGCTATCTCGCCACGGTTGGCAATTAGAACCTTTTGTATCATAATCTTTCTCTTTTTACCCGAAATGTCACACAAAATTACAGATGCATTCATTATACATGAACACATCTTACATGGGTGGCATCTCTCATTAGTATTGATTATTTAACGAAAACTCCCTGTTTTTTAGAAGTGGGAGCCATAATTGGCTGCAAAGATACTTGTTTTTTGCACAAAAACTACAAATGTGTGTCTAAATAATGTTTCAATACATTGGCATGATTTCGCTCCTGTTCTTTCGAAGCGTAAAGTAATGTTACTTTCGAATAAGCTTTATCTTATCAATGAACGCTTTAGCGGCATCCGATTCTTTCAATTCTTTTTGATACATATCTGCAAAAGTCCCCCATCTTTTTTCTATATCCGCATGAAACCATTTCCTTAAATCATTGGATGGAGTGACCTCTTTTGCCCAATAATCGTATTTCAAATATTCCCGCTTCATGCCACGGGGCCACAGGCGATCTACCAAAACACGATAGCCGTCTTGTTCAGAAGGTTCATCATAAACCCTCTTGATGTTTACTTGAGTCATAGTTGGTTATTTTAATTTAGGTACAAGCTTATAACTCCATATAACCCTAAAAAGTTCATTCCGGACAGTGGTTTCAGGATAACAGCAACTCGTAATCCACTACATCCAACCATCGTCCGAATTTCAGTCCTACCTTCTTAAAATGGGAAACTTTTTTAAATCCCAGCCTCAAATGCAAAGCATCACTGACAACATTTCCCTCTGTGACACAGGCTATCAGTGCACGATACCCGTCCCTACGACATTCTTCAATCAATCTTTCCATCAACTCCCTGCCTATGCCCTTCCCCTCGTATCCGGGAGCTAAATAGACCGTTGTTTCCAACGTATGCCTGTAAGCAGCCCTCTCCTTCCACAAATGGGCATAACAATAACCCACTACTTTCCCTTCTTCCTCATACACAAAATAGGGAAAACGGACGGCAATTCCGGCAATACGGTTACGCATATCCTCCTCTCTCAAAGGTTCCGTTTCAAATGTAGCCACACTGTGCCCGACATATTCATTGTATATCGTTGTGATGGCTTTGGCATCCTGAAGTTCCACTCGTCTAATCATAATGTCATATCTATTATTAAAACGTAAGCAAGATATAAAAAAATAATCAGTTATCTGGAGAATAATCACTATATTACAGCCGATTCTAATTTCAGCTATAAAAATGACAGAAATAGTAGAAGTAAAAGACTTTATCCCAGCCTACACCGATGCAGTACAAAAACTGCTGGAGCAGCTCACAAACCGCCCGGTAAAACTGACCGGGACAACCCTCAGAGAGATCATATCCCAAGAAAACACCCATCTGTTTTTCTTACTGGCTGATCAGGAAATTGCGGGAATGCTGACTGTAGGCATCTATCACAGCCCCACAGGCGGCAAAGCGTGGATTGAAGATGTGGTAGTGGATGAAAAATACCGGGGACAAGGACTCAGCAAACAGCTGGTCACCCACGCTGTCCGGTTTGTGAAGGAACAAGGCATACCTCTTATTATGCTTACCTCAAACCCCACACGGATAGCAGCCAACAAGCTATATCAAAAATTAGGCTTCGAACAAAAGCAGACCAATGTGTACAGAATGAATTTAGAATAACCCATTCCTATTTCAATATGATAACAATCAGACATTCATTGCCCAAAGATTTGGATGCAATTATAGAAATATTCCACTATGCCCGTCAGTTCATGAAAGAGCATGGCAACCCCAACCAATGGATAAACGGTTATCCTTCCGCTGAATTGATTCTGCGAGAAATAACCAACGGAACCAACTATGTTTGCGAAAATGAAAACGGAGAAATAATAGGCACATTCTGTTTTATTCCCGGAGAGGACCCCACTTATGCCCGCATTGATGACGGCAACTGGCTGAACAACGAACCATATTACGTCATTCACCGCATGGCTACCAACGGCAAACAGAAGGGAGTAGCTGACGCCTGCCTCAAATGGTGTTTCGAACATTGCAACAATATCCGGGTAGATACCCACCACGACAACCTTGTGATGCAGAATATCCTGAAAAAGTACGGTTTCCGGCGTTGTGGCATCATTTATACCCACAACGGCACATCCCGCATCGCTTACCAGCGGACATTAACCGAAAAAGAGTTATCTTTGCCGACCGAATAAACAAGAAAAAGAAACATGAAGATTCTCTGGATAGACCTGAACAGTTCATATGCCCATTCCTCATTGGCACTGCCAGCCCTACATGCACAAATCATGACAGACCCTTCTATAGAATGGGAAATCGTATCTGCCACCATCAACGAAAATACAGGAATGATTGTCGATGAGATCTACCGCCACCGACCCGACATCCTTGCCGCAACCACCTGGCTTTTCAACCATGAGCAACTGATGCATGTCGCTTCCAGAGTAAAAGCATTGCTCCCCGAAGCCTGCCTGGTGCTGGGCGGTCCGGAATTTCTGGGAGACAATGAAGAGTTCCTCCGCAAAAATCCATTTGTGGATTGTGTTTTCAGAGGAGAAGGAGAAGAAGTCTTTCCACAATGGTTGACCTGCTGGAACCATCCGGAACAATGGCACACCGTGCCCGGACTCTGTTACCTCACTCCTAACAAAGAATATAAAGACAACGGTATAGCCCGCGTACTGAATTTCGCCGGACTCGTCCCGCCAGAACAAAGCCGTTTCTTTAACTGGAGCAAGCCCTTTGTCCAACTGGAAACAACACGCGGATGTTTCAACACCTGCGCCTTCTGTGTCAGCGGCGGTGAAAAACCGGTACGCACCCTTTCCATCGAAAGCATCCGCGAAAGGCTACAACTCATCCATGCACATGGCATCAAAAATGTACGCGTATTAGACCGTACTTTTAATTACAACCCTCGAAGAGCCAAAGAACTACTCCGGCTCTTTCTGGAATTCCATCCCGATATCCGCTTCCATCTGGAAATACATCCCGCCCTGTTGTCAGAAGAGCTGAAAGAAGAACTCAGCCTGCTGCCCAAAGGACTGCTTCATCTGGAAGCCGGCATCCAGAGCCTGCGCGAACCTGTACTTGAGAAAAGCCGCCGGATGGGCAAACTATCTGATGCACTGGATGGTCTGAGATTCCTATGCGCCTTGCCCAACATGGAAACCCACGCCGACCTTATTGCCGGACTGCCTCTTTATCACCTTCATGAGATATTTGAAGATGTCCGTACCCTTGCCGGATATGCTGCGGGAGAAATCCAACTGGAGTCACTCAAGCTGCTTCCCGGAACCGAAATGCGCCGGAGGGCGGAAGAATTAGGAATCAAATATTCCCCTCTGCCGCCATACGAAGTGCTACAAACCCACGAGATCAGTGTCAGTGAATTGCAGACAGCCCGCCAGCTTTCACGCTTGTTGGACGGATTCTACAACACACCGGCATGGCAGGCACTGACACGTGAACTCATTTTGAATGACGAACAATTCCTCCATCGTTTTCTTGCATATTTAACAAAAGCCAATCTGATAGACCAGCCCATGAGTCTGGAGAAACGAGGCTTGATACTGTATGAGTTCTGCAAACAAAACTACCCCGAATACCAGATACAGGCTGCTATTGCCTGGATAGAAGCAGGCATGTCACTGAAAAAACTCCCTGCCGAGAAAGTATGGACCAAACGACAAATCCCTCCTGCCACTTGGAATATCATTTATGGAGAATACAAAGAAAGCCTTCGTCTGTGTTTCCTTCCTGCCGATGAAAAGGGGGAACATGGCTACTGGTTCGGCTTTGAGTCGGAGATACAAAAAGCAAGTCCTGTATTCAAGGCAAGAACGTAAAACGTTACGACATCAGGAGAAGCTGTTGGTTTCAAAAAGTAATGCTCGATTTTGATTTAGTATCACTTTATAGAAGTGAAGCCAAGCGGCTGAAAGAGCCCAACAAGAGTAATCCGGATAAGAGCCAAAGGAAAAGGTGATTTCGTCTTATGTAAAACATAAAATTCTTCTGTCACACCATCTCTCTCATTACCAGCAATTTACCGTATAAAAACATCCATAATGTCCCTGAACCGGTATGTAGGCAATGGAGATGGAAACATTCGCCCATTATTTGTATAAGAGCCGCAGATATCAGATTGGATCTGACAGGACATGCCGTGCTTTCATTTAATTTAATAGGATGTCATTGCGTTAACTTCCGATATATACTGTTGCCTCACCTATGTGAAGCAGTGATTCCACTTTAGTGACAACGGATATTCACACAGATGAAAAGCCCTTTTCACCCAAGTGAAATATCGGGTACAAGCCATAGAAATCATAGGAAAACAAAAGAATTTATTTTCCTTATTATCAACTATTTGCATATTTCCTATATTCTCCATTTTTCCCTATTTTGCCCGTTTCCTATTATTCAGTACGCTTTTAGTACACTTTGAAATCTCATTTTCTTTTGTACCTTTGTAATATCAGGAAATAAAAGAAAATCAACTATTTAGTATAATTACCTGGCTACAGTACCTAAATCGGGATAAAACCTCTAAACAATGGGAAAAGTTAAGACGAAGTTTACGACAGTCAGAGGAGGAGCCAAGAAAAAATAGAGGGCTCAGAATATAAACTAAAAAGTACAGACCATTTTTATTATGGTCTGTACTTTTTATAACTTTGCAATACTAAATCAGAACATCAATTATGCAACAAAATATTATAAGCAATTTCTTTCGCCCTATAAATACGGACATACAGATACCAGATAGCGAGTATGCAAAAACCGATGTATGTATTGTCATGGCTGATGCTTTGGCCCGCAATACCAATCATAGCCTATATATCATAGACTATCACCGCAAGAATTTCCTTTACGTATCGTCCAACCCGCTTTTTCTCTGCGGTCATTCACCGGAAGAAGTGCAACAAGGTTATGCCTTCTACTTTGAGGTTGTTCCGTCTGACGAGATAAACCGTCTTATGGAAATCAACGAAGCTGGATTCCGGTTCTACTATGACCAGCCTATAGAAAAAAGGCTTGACTTGTCTATCGAATATAACTTTCATATCCACACATCAGAAAAGCATCCGCACCTTATCCACCACAAACTAACACCCGTTTTGCTAAGTGGCAAGGGAGATATATGGCTGGCTCTATGTACAGTTTCACTTTCACCGGAGAAAAACATCGGAGATGTAGTCATATCAGACCATACATGTACTGACCACTATATCTATTCATTCGAGGGCAGACGATGGAGAAAACAGCCGGAACTAATTCTTTCCGACCGTGAAAAAGAGATTCTCCAGCTCTCCGTCAAAGGACTGTCGAACACTGAGATTGGAGAAACTCTCTTTATTGATGCCAATACCGTCAAGTTTCACAAGAAGAAAATCTTCGAGAAGCTACACGCAGAAAACATCACTGAGGCCGTGGGTATCGCAGCCAATCTGAGGTTGATTTAGGAACACAATGTAGAACTTTGGCAAAGTAGCTATAGGAGGATGTGAGAATATGTATTCCTCCATTTTCTTCCGTCCAAGTTCGATGACCTTTTCATCGTTACATCTGTTCATCTTTTCTTTATCAATAAAGGCAATATGCCAGAAGACCAGATAACCGATTACATACCTTTCGATGGTAACTTCTATCGGTTCGTCCGGACGCTTCATGGATTGAAGGCCGTTGCGGACGTCCTTGTCGATGATGCCCACAACTGCCCATGAGAGATTTATATAGGAAATTGATGCTGTCATAATTTACATACGGTTTATTGTATCCTGTCCTGCTCCCGTACCTTTATACTTGCTTTTGGCTGCATTAAACTTGTAGCGCACTGTAAGACTGAACGAGCGTGTATCACTCCAAGACAAATCCTTCATTTGTGCACTCTCCATATAAAGAAGTGCTTCCTGCTTACAACCTAACAACAAGTCATTTGCACGCGCTTCTATACTTAGGGCATCATTAAAAAGGGATTTGCGTAAGCCTATGTTCAAAGTATATTGTGGACGTTTAAGGGTGATATTCTGAACCTGACCACGACTTTGATAATTAAAATCAGCAGAGAGAAGGAATCCTGCAGGAAGAGTAAAAGTATTGTTTAAGGAACCTACAAAAAGTGGATTGTTATAGGTCCTTCTCTGACCGGCGGCATCCAACGAGAACCACTGCTTCATCACAATTGCGCTGGCATTAAGATTCCATATACCAATAGTAGGCGAAGCTGCCAGCATTACTGTCAGACTCGGTAAACGGTCGTGATTGATATAGTTTATTAAAGTAGTAGCCGACTGATTTTCCACCTGTGTTCCCCAATAAAGGATATAGTCCCGAAGCACTTTGTAGCTTACCATTGCCTGAAAGAACCGCCATACACCAACAGCGGTTATATCATGCGTAACACTTGGTTTTAGGAGTGGATTTCCCGTTTGCCATGTAAACCTATTGGCATAAGTGATATTATTTCTTAACTGACTGTAGTTGGGACGCTGTGTTTTTGCAGCATAGCTGACTTGGAATTGTACTTTCCCCAATTGCCCGTTCACAGAAATATTTGGAAAGATATTATCATATACACGGCTTTGTCCGGGTACAAATGTAGCATTTTCAAAATAATCAAAATCCACATGCTCATATCGCAAGCCAATGTTTGCCTGACCGAATGGTAAAGGATGGCTGTACTGTGCATAGCCGGCAAGATTCTGTTCACGGATGCGGGTATAGGTTGTAGGTACATATCCTTCCTGATTTACATAATCATCATGCCGGTTGGTATAGGTATATTCTCCTCCCACAGAGATACTTCCTCCCCATAAGGGATGAGTGTATGAAACTTTGGTGGCAGTAAGTTGATTTTCCACCCTGTTATCAGAAGTGACAGTACGGTCTTCATGGTCCTGACTATTCTCCATATTAATGGTATATTGCGTGTATGTATTGCTGTAATAGTCTGCATCCCAGGTAAGTTCTCCTTTGCCTATTTGTCCTGCATAGTAAATATTAAGCTGATGTTCCGGTTGTGATTTTGCATCGGCAGCAATGGTACTATATAAAATATCGTAAGGCAATCCATCTGCCTGAATCTCGCTATCGAAGGCGGTAAACATATCTGTATGCAGGGCATTGCTCAAATCATAACGTACACCTATGGAATGATACTCATTAAAATCATAATTGAATCCGATGCGTCCGTCTATACTGCGAGAATCGGTATTAGAGTGCTGATAATTCTTTTGCGTCCATATGGTATCGGTAAAGGCCGTTTGCTCCAGAATATCGTTTTGCAAGGAGGTAGTTTTATCAAAACGGACCATAGCGAAAACATCAAGACCGTTATGCCGATAGTTTACATCGGCTTGCTCTACAAAGTCTGAATTTTGAGATTGATCATAGGAACTTCGCAAACTCACTCCAAATCCATCTCCTTGTCGTTTGACAGTACGGATACGAACAACTGCCCCTACCGTTGCATCATAACGGGCACCGGGATTACGAACAACTTCTACGCTTTTAATTTCCTCCGATGTCAGTTGGTCCAGTTCAGCGATATCACGTAATTTTCTACCGTTGATATAGATAAGCGGTGAACCTTTACCCAACACCTCAAATCCATCAGCCTTTTGTAAACCGGGTATATGTGCCAATACATCTTCAGCTGTTCCGGCTTTCGAGAGAACTGTACCCTGCACATTGGTTTCCAGAGCATCATTCTTTATGCGTGTCACAGGCAAATTGGCTTTTACTACCACTTCTCCAAGCATCCGTGCATCCGATACGAGCTGCACGATACCCATATTGGCAGGAGTAGTCGGTTTATACACTGTCTTATATCCGATAGAGGATATTTTCACTATCTGGTTTACCGATGTAGCTTCCAGCTTAAACAAACCATCTTCACCACTGATGGTTCCACTTACAAATGCCGAATCCGGCAGAGACAGCAGCACCACATTGGCATATGGCAACGGATGGTTACTTTCATCTACAAGTTTCCCCTTCACGGTTTGTGCCGACACTCTCATCGGCAGCAACATGCTCACGACAAGCATGACCAAATACATTTTCATCTTTTTCATTGATATATCCTATTGGCACACTTTGAATTTGCTTTTCTTTCCATTTATCCGGAGCGTCACTTGGGGATTTGAGAATTGCGTGACATGAGGAAATGTGAGTGTGACAGTGGCCACCCCCTTTTTTACTGTTATTTCTACGGATGTTGCCGGATATTCTTTTTCACTCCATGATGACGGAATGAGTTTTACATCAGAAACCGTGTATTTGTCTTTGGCTTGATTGTCCGTGAAAACGATGGTTACTTTGTTGTCGTAATTGTTGAAACCTTGACAACGTGGCTTTGCATTAACTGTCAAACCTATGACAGTCAAGAAAATTACTGTTACAATATAAAATACATTTTTCATTGTACGATGTTTTTTTGATTTCTGCAGCAAAGTTCCACACTTCCGAAGACTTCTCCACTACCCTGTAGAGTAGTTTTGATTACAGGAGCTAAAAAAGAGGAGATATAATACATATAAAGAAGGGAGTGAATAGGTTTACCCATAGTAAAGACTAAACCTGTAGTTGATTTTTGGAACGTAAAAAAAGGTATAAACCCAATGCTTGATTTACACCCTTGCAGGCGGAAGGACAGGTATGCCGTCGTTCCTTTTACCTCAAAAGACGAATATCAGATTTCCCATACCGACCCGATTCCCGTTTTATTCATTTACCGTTTCTATCGTATCGCTGCGCCTTTACCACCATATATATTGAACCGATGATTGGTATAAGCATTGTCGACACAACTGACACCGCTTTTTCGTTTACTGACCTTGCAACCATTACGAAATATGACACAATCATAAGCACAGCAATCACGCAAAGCGAGCGACACATGAAGTTAGACAGTCCTTTGACATCCACATTCTTTTTTTGCTCAGCAGTCATTGTGTTATAGCCCGCTATGAGGTTGGGATATTTCCTTACGAGCATTCCCAATACAAACAGAACAGCTGCTATTATCAACACTGGTGTCTCCATTTATATGATACTTAAAACATAAAACTGAACACTTTCTTTGCGAAACTTTAAACCTTTCAATCTCCAAAGAAAGCGATTTCTTCAACTGCCCTGCCATAAACGACAAAAACGGCTGGTTGGTTTCTTCGTCCTGACATTGGCGTAGAGAAAGGATATATTCTTCCCTATCCTCTTTGAATATCTTAGTAGGAAAAAGGTGATAACAAAACTGGATGTAGTTCATCAGTAATCGAACTGTTCTGCCGTTGCCATCCACCCACGGATGTATGGTTACTAAATTAAGGTGGGCATTAAAACTCAATTCATATTGTTCCCGAAATGCTCCCACGGTCTTTTGCTTCTCTTGCAGAATCGCACAAAGTTCATCCACCTTAGCAGGAACTTTCAGATAGTTCATGTAAGAATGTCCGCCAACATCAGCCGTAACACCACATAAGCGAAATTCTCCTTTGGAAGAATCGAAAGACCCTTGTAAAGATATTACCTGCAAAGTGGATAGTCAGATGCTTCGGAAAGATGTGCTTTCGCCCGAAGAAGTACAAAAGCTGATGGCTTGTCATTATGACAACGAAACCCTACAGTCAGACAAGCGTTTATCTTTTGCCTATATTGCGGTCTGCGCTTCTGCAATGTAAAAGATCTTACTTTTAAAAATGTGGATTATGCTAACCGATTATTGAAGTTCGAGCAAAGCAAGGCCAAGGAACATTCTGCCAGTAGTGGTGTGGTTATTCCTTTGAATGACGGTCTATTGTCTATCATTGGTGAAGCTCCGACAGATAAGAACTGTTTAATATTCGATTTGTCTACATACGAAAGCTGCTGTAAATCTGTAAAGCGTTGGGTAAAGAGAGCTGGGATAGACAAACATATAAGCTGGCACCTTGCTCGGCATTCGTTTGCCGTGAACATTTTGAACAATGGGGCAAATATCAAAACCGTAGCCAGCCTTTTAGGGCATAGCGGATTGAAGCATACGGAGAAATACACCCGTGCGGTGGATAAATTGAAAGAGGAAGCTATAAATAGCCTGTCCGAACTAAAGTTTTAACCACAAAAGACTTATCTTTGTAACTATGAACTTTGAAGCATTAGTAAAACATATCAGCACGATACAGAACACGTTGCAGGCACAAGCCGCACATGCTGTAAACCTTGCCCTTACTTCCCGTAACTGGCTTATGGGTTGCTATATCGTGGAGTTCGAACAGAACGGAGAAGACCGTGCCGCCTACGGTGAACAATTGTTGAAAAAGCTGGAACAACGGCTGAAAACAAAAGGTCTGAATGAACGAAGATTCCGAGAGTTTAGACGGCTGTACCTTGTTTATCCACAGCTAAAAGAGTCTGTCACACAATATATTGCATCACAAATACAAATTCGGCAGTCATTGACCGCCGAATTCACTGAACCAATTCGGCGGTTGGTGACCGCCGGATCTGAAAATGGCGTTTGGAAGCTATCAACAAAATACCCACAAACCGAAACATGGATGATTCCAGCTGATAGATTATTCAACAGATTATCTTCCACCCATTTAAATACTATATCAGGAATTGAGAACCCGATAAAACGTGCTTTCTATGAAATGGAAACTATTCGTGGATGCTGGTCTGTAAAAGAGTTAGAGCGGCAAATCGCATCTTTATATTACGAACGTAGCGGACTATCCAAAAACAAAGAAGCCCTCTCCGCTTTAGTCCAGCAACAAGTAACCTTATTGCAACCCAAAGATGTTATCAACACTCCTGTTACTTTAGAGTTCTTAGGATTGAATGAACGTGCATTAGTGACGGAAAACGATTTGGAACAATCCATTCTTGATAACCTGCAACACTTCCTGTTGGAAATGGGACATGGTTTCTGCTTTGAAGCCCGGCAAAAACGTATCTTGATTGATGAAGATTATTTCTTTGCCGACCTCGTATTCTATCACCGCATTTTGAAGTGCCATATCATTGTGGAATTGAAGATAGACAAATTTCGCCATGAATACGCCTCGCAACTAAATATGTACCTTAACTACTTTAAAGCGGAAGTAATGCAGCCGGACGATAATCCACCTATCGGTATTCTACTTTGTACGGAAAAGGGAGATACATTAGTAAAGTATGCCACTGCCGGATTAGACCCGAATATCTTTGTACAGAAGTACATGATAGAACTTCCAACCGAGGAAGAAATAAAAGAGTTCATTTCTTCCTCAAACTATTAAGGATAAATCAAGACTGAAAAAGATTGCTAAAAACGATACGGCGAAAAAGGTAATACTATTTTTTTTCGCCAGTATCGTTTCTAGCTGTCAATAGAAATTGGTTTAGTTCGTTTTGGCTATATAGACAAAGGGATAAACTAAACGTAGTTTAGCACCACCTATTTCTTTTGCCTATATCACATATCCACATCGTGGTTCTCTTTTCATCCCACCTTGCTAAAAATAGTCAAATTCCTTTTTAAACTATGAATGCAACAATATTATCCCTTTCTGTTTTATTATTTTTGTAGAAAGAGCAAAAACATTGATAATGGATAATATAATAAGAAAGATACAAGAACTCTATCCTGTTTCGGATGATTCATTGCATCTGCTAAAGTACTGTTTAAACAACAGACTTTTCCGGCTAAAACTATCATCATACAAGCTGGTCGTTTTGACAATCAAGTCTATTTCATAGAAAAAGGAATAACACGTTCATATATCCTGCATAATGGAAAAGAAATAACAACATGGTTTTCTATGGAAGGCGATGCGACTTGTGGTTCATGGGATTTATATCGACACAAAGCAGGATTTGAATATGTAGAAACCTTAGAAGAAACTTTAACCTACTCCATTTCTATAGACAAGTTGAATGATTTATATAAATCCCGTATTGACATTGCCAATTGGATGAGAGTGTTACAGCAAGAAAATTTTCTACTTTTACAGGACATTCATATTTCCCGGCTGAACTTGTCTGCCCAAGAACGTTATGAAAAGTTGATAAAAGAATATCCCAGCATTTTCCACCGAGTGACTTTAGGACATATTGCCTCTTTTTTAGGAATAACACAACCTTCTCTTTAGCAGAATCCGGTCAAGCCGATGATTTTTTAACATAGGACAAAAATAAAGAATTTCATTTTCCATACCTTTGTAAATCAATATAACGATACTAACATTCACTATATGAATAAAACAGTACAACCACAATGGCTTGAATGGGCAAAAGAACTACAATTCATTGCCCAAGGGGGATTGACATACTCCAAAGATGTATTTGATATAGAACGCTTTGAACGCATTAGAGAAATTGCAGCAGAAATGCTTAGTCTGCAAAGTGAAATACCCATAGAAAAAGTAAAGAATCTGTTTTGCAATGAAACAGGATTTCAAACTCCTAAATTAGATACACGAGCTGCTATATTCAAAGATGATAAAATACTGCTTGTGAAAGAGAAAAATGGGACTTGGTCTTTGCCCGGTGGTTGGGTCGATATAAATCAGAGTATCAAGACTAATACAGAAAAAGAAGTAAAAGAAGAAGCAGGATTAAATGTAAAAGCTATCCGGATAATAGCTATACAAGATAGAAATTTGCATAATATTCCCCCCTATGCCTACAATGTTTGTAAAGTTTTTGTTCTTTGTGAGATTGAAAGCGGATATTTCCGACCCAATATTGAAGCGGATGAGAGTGCCTATTTCGGATTGGAAGAATTACCTATTCTGCAAAAAAAGAAAAAATAACGAAGAACAAATTAAAATGTGCTTTTCAAGCTTACTACGATAGAAACTGGCAAGTATTATTTGACTAATAAATCAAACACATGAAATATAAACATATCGTATTCGACATAGACGGTACATTGATAGATACGGAATATGCAGTCATCAACTCTTTAATAAAAACAATTACAGAAATAACAGGACGCGCACCTCAATATGAAAGTCTGAAATTTGCTTTAGGCATTACCGGAAGAAATGCGTTGGAATTACTCAAAATACTCGACATAGAAGATGCATTGAAACGATGGGATAAGAATATGAAATTGCTCCAGCACACTATTCAACCTTTTCAAGGTATCAAAGAATGCTTGCAATCCCTTTTATCAAGAGGCTATATTTTAGGCATTGTAACCTCCAAAACATATCAAGAATATTATTCTGATTTCGAGCCATTAGGGTTAGCGGACTATTTTTCCACAATTGTATGTGCCGATGATACTGATGAACATAAGCCCCAAGCAGCACCCTTAGTAGCATATTTGGCTAAAGCCCATGTAAGCCCCGAAAACGCTCTCTATATTGGTGATAGTATTTATGATATTCAATGTGCTAACAATGCCGGTGTTGATTCGGATTGGTTTTATGGAGCAATAATGTATCTAATCCTATACGTGCAGACTATTATTTTAAGACACCCAATGATATAAGTAAAATTCTATAAAAGACGAACTAACTAATTATGAAATTAAAAATATTAATAGATGAAAGCATTATTACAACAGAGTTTTTTTCGATTACTATCGGAATACTCACAGCGCAAAGTTTCTGCATCTGAACTACAACAAAAAGCTGTTGAAGAATTAGCTATCCATGTAGCCAATTTCAGTATTAACGAGCAAGATTATAGTGTATTACTCCGCTATTTTTCTTTTGGTTTATATCGTCTTAAGTCATACCGTGTACGGTTTGAGCAAGAAAAAAATGCCCTATTTGCATCTAATTGATGAAGCGATAGGACTTTTAAACACAGAAATACGCCTTATTGAATGGCGCATCAAATACCCGGAACAACTCAAACAGCGGATTGAAAAACAAAGCCTTTCCAATAACCGCTTTCCCACAAAAAATCGGGAATATCCATATCCAATACAATGTTACGCACGACACGGTATTTTTGTTGGATGGCTACAATATTTTCAGTCACACGAAAAATTTCTTGGCGCAAATAGTCCTTTAGCTGGGCTTGCGTCAAATACTCACGTTTTAAAAAGAGTGCATCTACTTTAGTTTTATAGTCATGAGCTATACAACTATCTAATATCTTCTGTATTTCTCTGAAATTGTTTTCCATATGATTTTCCATAATCGTGTGCCTTTAAACGTTCTTACTACAAATATAAGGTAAGAATCTCACTTTTCCCGAAAACATCGGCAATAATAAGGAAGAAAAGATAGGATAAGCGTTAAGAAATCATAAAGATATGGGGAAGAAAACTATTAAAGTACACCTTTTCTTGGGTCAATGTAAAAAGCTGAGGGGTAAATTTATAAATTGTTATCTTTGTCTCCAAATTCATAGCTTATGGAGTTAAACGGTTATCGCCTTCTTCTTCCTGAAGGCACTTTAGATTACTTTGATCTTGTTGATGTGAAGGAAAGCGTAAATGAAGTTGTGATCTATCTTGAGGAGAAAAATATCGTTCCTGAGAAGTATACAGATCAGGATACTGAGAGTAAAGGCTTTTATGATCCTGTTATTGTTCAGGATTTTCCTCTTCGTGGCAAGAAGGTCTTCCTTAATATTCGTCGTCGTCGCTGGCTCTTAAAGAAGCATAATGAGTATATCTCTCGTAACTGGCGTATGGTGGCTGAAGGTACTCGTATGACGCAAGATTTTGCGTCTTTTTTAAAAGAACTATATTGATAGCTATCCGATCAGTTGCAAGCTCTTGGGTGTTTTATCTGGAGTTGACGGGGATTTATTGGAGCGTCAATACCGTAATCATCTGAGCGGTTATCTTCACTGGGATCAGCTTGCTCATGCGCAGGATTGGCTGCTTTTTGAAAAGAATATCGGTGCTTATGTCTGTATTGATGAAGTTGCCCTCTCACGTGGGGAACTCTATATTGTACTGACCAATAAAGAAGCTCACGGTGGTAAAGGTAGTATGATTGCCATCATTAAAGGTACGGACGTTCATACGGTCACTTCTGTCCTGCTTAAGCTATCCCGTCGCCGCCGTTACCAAGTGCGCGAGATTACTTTGGATATGGCTCCTAACATGGAGCAGATTGCACGCATCTGCTTTCCTGCGGCCAAACGTGTTACCGATCGCTTTCACGTACAGAAGTTAGCTTATGAAGCTGTGCAGGAGATGCGTGTAAAAGCTCGCTGGGCGGCTTTGGATGAAGAGTCCACTCAGCTTGCTTATGCAAAGGCCTGTGGAAAGATGTATCATGCACCTGTTTTCGCTAATGGAGATACAAGAAAGCAGTTGTTAGCGAGAAGTATTTATCTGCTTTACAAGAAGGAATCCTTATGGACTCAGTCTCAAAGAATACGGGCTGAAATTCTTTTCAAGGAATATCCCGATATAAAGAAAGGATATTATCTGTCTATGCGGTTAGGCTTAATCTATCATCAGTGTAAGTTTAAGGATATTGCTTTGACAAGGCTGGCAAGGGGGTATGATGAAGTAGATAAATCAGGGTTCCTCACCTTTGGAAGGGTCGCACGTTCTATACAAACACATTATCTGGATATAATCAATTTTTTTGAAAGGAGGGCAACCAATGCCGAAGCTGAGTCATTCAATGCTAAAATCAAAGCATTTAGAGCACAGTTCAGAGGAGTAAGAGATAGAGCTTTTTTCTTATATAGACTTGCTAAATTATATGCTTAAATATAAAATCCCTCAGATTGTTACGTTGACCCGAAGTAACCTTGTTATAAATCCGTTGATAGAACGGCAAGGGGGAAACTTTTTCCTTATATAGACTTGCTAAATTATATGCTTAAATACAAAATCCCTCAGGTTGTTACGTTGACTCATGATTGGGAACAATTTGGGAACATCTCCGATAAAAAGAAAAAAGCTAAGTATTGAATTATCAATTACTTAGCTTTTTTTATCTTTTTGTACCCGACCCGGGGTCGAACCG
>VOFK01003009.1_pt1 | contig 96603 bp, 85 predicted proteins | sample 5384121 | NCBI WGS metagenome assembly VOFK01 (sample SAMN12384730, study PRJNA508395) | human gut metagenome | isolation source: healthy gut J | host: Homo sapiens
CGCGCCGTTAGCTCAGCTGGATAGAGCGTCTGGCTACGGACCGAAGGCCGGGGGTTGAATCCCTCACGGCGTACCAAAAAGTCCTCGAAATCGTCTGATTTCGAGGACTTTTTCTTTATAAGTTCCGTTTTTTAGGGTGCCGCTTTTTCCCGACCCAAACGCTGACCCCAACGGGGAGCGGGTAGCGGAAAGGTCTATACCGCACGGGATAGGATACTGCCCATGGTCTGGGCGGCTTTCAGTTGGGCGTCGGTGGTGACGTGGGCGTATGTGTCGAGCGTGAAGCCCGCGGAGTAGTGACCCAGCATACTGCTGACGGTCTTGACGTCCACGCCGTTTTGCAGGGCCATCGTCGCGAAGGTGTGGCGCAGGTCGTGGAATCGGATGCGGGGCAGCCCAGCCCGTTTCAGCACCCGCTGGAGCATGTGCAGAACGCTGTCCGGGGACATGGGGCCTCCGGCGGGGACGGAATATCCATTCGCTATTTCCGATCTTACATTTTTGCATTTTCAGTACGCTTATCGCGTCTGCCGACAACGGCAGTGTGCGGTAGGCGTTTTCGTTTTCAGTGGGGCTTCGACCACCTTGCTGTTCTGCCGTGAGATGGCCCGTTGGATTTTCAGCACACCACGGTCGAGGTCAATGTCCGCCCATTTCAGCCCCAGCAGTTCGCCCCGCCGAAGTCCGGTGGCGAGGTCGAGGTAGTAGAGTTCGTACACACCGCTGTCCCTGGCCTCCTGGAAGAAGGCGCTGAGTTGGTCGGCGGTCAGCGTTTTTCATCTCCTTGTGTTCGACTTTCGGCAAGGCGCAGCCCTGTGTCGGATTCTTGCTCACCAATTTCTGCTCGATGGCGAGATTGTACGCCGAACCGATCATCTGGTGGATATTTCGCACCGTCTTGGGTGCCAGACCTTTCGGCTTTTTCTTGGCCTCGACGCGGTCTACTCGCCCGCCGTCCAGCAGGTGCTTGTAGAACCGCTGTAAGTCCAGAGAAGTCAGGTCTGCCAGCGGGATGCTGCCAATTTGCGGCTTGATGTGGTTTTTCAGAAAGCCTTGTGAGGTTTTGAAGGTCGATGGGCGCAACGATTTTTGCGTAGTTTTCCATCCAGACCTCCAGCCAACTCCCCACCGTGTAGGTCTTGGCCCGTCCGTAGTCGATACCGACGTTTTCCTCGATGGCTTTTTTCAGTTTTTCTTTTACTTCCGCTTGCGTCTTGCCGAGGACATTTTTGATGATGGCCTTGCCAGTTTCCGGATCGTGGCCGACAGTGTACCGGCCTTCCCAGCGGCCATCCTTCCTCTTGCGGATGTTCCCTTCCCCGTTCGCTCGTCGCTTTGGCATGGTATCAGCCCCTTTCGCCAACGAACAATACCGTAACCAAAGGGACAAAGCTACTGAAAAGCGGAATCGTTATCGAAAGTTATCATTTGCACCTCGGAGCCGCGCCGCCTTATCTTTGACTATGGCGGCGCAATTTCTGCGCTGCCGGAGGCGTTCTTCTTTGGTTACAGCGGTGCGATTTTTGAACGGTCAAGAAGCCCTTTCATTGACTACAGCGGCGCAAAATATACACGTTTTCCTCCGAAAATCGCCGCTGCAAACAAAAAGCACTTTTTCGTGTGGTTGAAAACGGAAAATTTCTCAAACGCCTGCGGAACGTCCACCTTGAAAAAGTCTGTTGCCACAGGCATTTGCCGTGTCCAACGTTCACCCAAGACCGCGAAAACAGCCTCGCAAGGTGCACCTTAGACTGCGGTTTCAAAACCCCGGAAAGCCCCACTGCGGGGCTTTGTGGTCGGGCCGCACGCGCTTGCGACTGCGGCCCTTTATCTTGTGCTTTTTATCGAACGGCCATCGCCGTCCAAAAATCCGGCTTAAAAAGTTCAGCTTTTCGCCCAAAATAGTTCCCGCAGATATCGTCAAAAAGTTACCGTCACAACGCTGTTCCCAACCGTTCCTCATCGCGTTTTTCAATTTCTCTCACAAGCGGCCCACGTTTGCTTTTCACGAGTGAAAGCGTGTACACACTCGGCTCTCGGCGAAAAAATCGCACACAACGGCTCACACGGCGAAACAGGGGCCTTCCGGACGGGGCCGCTATCACTACCCTCGGGCGTTCCGCACGTTCACAAACATCCCGGGCCGGGTGTCAGAACGGCGAACTTTGCCGCTTTAAGGTCTTGGCCGGGGTGCTCCCGAAGAACAGAAAGCCTTCGGAACAGCGATGCGCTTATGCGCGTCGCTGTTCCGAAGGCGTCGCGGCCCTGCTGGGCTGCGTGATCCGTGGTCACTCTATCAAAGTTGTAATTTCCCTGCTATCGGATGTATTTGACCATTTTCTCCGCGCAATGGCATCAATTCACTTTTGCAGACCAAAATGTGTGTATATTCATCTTCAGTGGTCGTTATTCGTTGCGCTCGTTTAACATATCTTTGCCTATCCAAGAATTATCACAGGATTCAACTATTTTCAGGATGAGAACGATGCAGAAAAAATGGAAAACCGCGCAGCGCGTGATTTAAAAGCGTGCCATTGACTTTTATGTATTCGACCTGATGAACGGATTGTACCACGGCCACGCGCCCAGCCAGTGCCAAGGCTGCGGGAGATACTTTCTGACCACCAACGGTCACATTCCCAAATACTGCGACGGCATCGCCCGCAGGACAGCCTATACCTGCCGGCAGTATGGCGCGATGATGCACCAGAAGGAGCAGAACAAGCAGCACCCGGTCTACCGCCTGTTCAATACCCGCACCGACACCATGCTGACAGAGGGAGCTTGGTTATAAATCCGGCATACACAACGACTGATCCAGCAATAGAGCAAGAAATGCAACGCCCCCGTTTCGGTTAATTGGATCGAAATGGGGCGTTGCCATGCAGGTGATCTTCAATGAAAATATCCTCACAGGACATCCTGTGAGGATATTTTTCTTGTAGTAATAAAAGCGAAACAGACTTGAACCGTTGCTCCACCCAGAGTTAACATCACCGCCAACAGGTTTTCGGAGGGAGGAGGTATCCGCGGTTGGTGACAGCTTTTACAGTGGGTTCATTTCAGAACGGTTGAAGGAGGGGATTTTGTGGAATCCGGTTACGCGAGAGTTTTCACGAAGGAGCGGAACGAGCAGGGCGGATCATAGCGCTGGAAAATCGGGGCCTCACCGGTACACTGATCGCGGACATCGTTTTGCGGCTTTTTAAGCTATGTGGCGCAGCCGAAGGAGCTCCCGCCGTGCATCGGGCGTGGCTGAAAAAGGAGATCTCCGCGCGGGGAGGCCGCACGGAGGATGCGTCACCCACAAAACATTTCCCAGATGGGCGCATGAACTGTAAAAATAGTAAAGAAGATACGAGTTTTGCCCATCTGGCTATTGCTTTCAATTTGAGGATTTGATAAAATAAAAAGCCGCAGATACTGCAGCTTTTTGGCGGTGGTACAAACCCATACTATATGCCCCAAGCGGATACCCAAAAGCGATTTTGAGTCATTTAGTAAATACTTAACGGAAAAAAGCGGCCGCGCCGAGGGCTGAAAGCCTGTTTCCAGAAGAAAGAGAGAAAGGAACAGAGAGAACGAATGAACATAAGACGGCGTCAGTTGTTGACTACTGGCAGTGTTGCCCTGGCAATAGTGTTGCTGGGAGCGGTAACGACCATCGCCATGGCCTTCACACCTGAAAAAAAGAGGCGTCCTCGGAGCTTATTCTGGAGGAAACGCTGGCGGAGACCCTTTGGCATTGGAGGATATTCGCCAGATCCGTTTCTCCGACATGGGCGAGAATGATTCGGCCTGCGACGCGGCGCGCTATATGGCCGCGCGGGCCGTTATGCAAAGGCGTAGATAGGGATCGCTTCGATCCCCACGCTCTGGTGACCAGAGCGGAGCTTGTCACGATGCTGCGGCGCATGGCCGCGGATGACGCCGAACCCGTCGGGTCGCTGCCCGCCTATTCCGATGTGACGGAGGACGACTGGTGCCTTTGCCGACGCGGTGGCTTGGGCGTTTCATGCGGGCATCGCCACCGGCAACGCGGACGGATCCTTCGCCCCTCGCCGGACGGTGACCCGCACCGAACTGGCGGTGATGCTCTCCCGCTTTGCCGAGGCGCGGGGCATGGACACGACCGCCTCCGGTGACCTGTCCCAGTGGACGGACGGCGCCAGCGTGCCCGCTACGCCGCTGCGCCTATGTCGTGGGCGCTGGAGCGGGGCGTGCTGGGATCCATGGTGACAGAAACCATCCACGGAAAGCTGCCGGTATCCCGGAGACAGTGTGCTCAGATACTTGTGGCTTTAACGGCGGCTATGGAAAACGAACCGTTGGCTGTTCAGATAGCGGAACAGGATGTTTTTGCCGCCAATTGTCAGCGCCAGCCGCGACAATCACAGTAGGCTTCAAGCCGCGATTGATGCTGCCGCAGCCAAGTATGGAGCCATCGGCGTACAGGTGGCGGTCATCGAGGGTGGGCAGGTCACGGACGCCTACGCCTCCGGCTGGGCCACCAAAAACGTGGAGAAAAATGACGCCCCAGCACAAAATGCGCATCGCCTCTATCTCCAAGGTGATCATCGGCATGGAGGCCATGCGGCTGATGGAACGGGGCATCATTGATTTGGACAACCCCATCGGTGTATACTGGGGTGTCTCCATGAAAAACCCCCATTATCCCAACGATCCGGTGACGATCCGCAATCTCGATGACCCATACATCGTCCATCTTCGTGGCGGGGGACGATGTTTCCCTTCCTACGGCGCGGTGCGCGCCAAACTCTCCGGCGGCTCGGCCTACCGCAATGTCAGGCCGCAATATCGGCGGCTGGGCCTACAACAATTATGGGTACAGCGTGCTGGGCATGACGCTGGAGTTGGCCGCCAACGGCAAAATGAACGATCTGCTCCGCCGAGATCTGCTGACGCTCATGGATATTGACGCCGCCTTCGCCCCCGGCGACCTGGGGACAGCAGCCAGCTGGTCACGCTGGCCTATCATGGCGGCGGCGTGGCGCGGTCGGCGGCCAAGCAGCGGGAATTCCATTCCCCCGCCGCGCCCGGCGCGTCCGGCACGTATTTTGCCGGCGGCCTGACCATCAACGTCTCCGATTTGGGCAAGCTGGTGGCGCTGCTGGCCAATGATGGGCAGTATGAGGGCCTTCAGATGATGAAGCCCGAATCGGTCGCCCTGATGGAAGCGGTAAACGAGACCCAACTGCCGGACGGCTCCTATCAGGGACTGTCCATCCGGTGCCGGAAGGACATCTACGGCCGTGAGCGCCTCTATTTCCATACTGGGAGCGCCTACGGCGTGTACAACTGTATGTCCTATGACCCGGATACCGGCGACGGCGTGGTGGTGCTCACCGTCGGTGCCAGCGCCGCGAAGGACAGCAATGGCATTTACGCGGTCTGTGGAGAGATCAGCCATGAAATTTTACAATGCTACGAAGAAGTGACCTTTCGCGGACGGCATTCACCTTGGTGTTGGCTTTACTGCTTTCCGGCTGCGGGCAGACCACCGTCACACCCGCCATCCCCCGGTGGAGCCGGAGCCGCCGACCTGTGTGTTGGGGCCGGAGCGGCCCGCGCCGACGGTGTCCACCTTGGCGGTGTGCGGTGATGTGATGACGCACCTCCCCCTGACAAACGACACTTGGGACGCGGAGCGGCAGCGCTACGATTTCCAGCGGGTGATGGAGGCTGCCCGCCCCTGGATCCAGCGGGCGGATTACGCCGTGGCGAACTTCGAGACCACTATGGCCCGGCGGCCCCGTTACTCGGGTATCCCACCTTCAACGCGCCGGATGATCTGGCCTATGACCTGAAGGAAATGGGCTTTGATCTGGTGCTCACCGCCAACAATCACAGTCTGGATAAAGGCTGGGCGGGAGTGCGGCGGACGCTGGATGTACTGGACGAGGCGGGCTTGGCCCATGTGGGCACCAGCCGCACACAGGGAGGCGGACAACGGTATTGTCGTGTAGCAGATGTGGGTGGCATCTCCGTAGCTTTTCTTGGCTATACCTATGGCACCAATGGCATTCCCCTGCCGAAAAGCGCCCCTTTTTGCCGTGAACGTCTATAACATTGACTATCTGACACATCTGGCGCAGCCGGACTATGATCGCTTGAAAGGTGATTTAGACAAGGCCGCTGCCTTGGACACTGATCTGGTGGCGGTCATGATCCATTGGGGGGCGGAGTACAAAACCGAGCAGAACCGCTATCAGGAGGATCTGGCCGACTTTCTCATCTCCCATGGGGCGGATCTGGTGCTGGGCGGGCACTCCCATGTACCGCAGCCGTTGGAGCTGCTTACTGTTACCGGCGAGGACGGGGGATCGCGCAGCGGCTTTGTGTGCTACTCTCTGGGCAATTTTATCTCCGCGCAGAACGACCCCCTTACCGATACCACCGCGGTTCTCACGCTGGAGCGGACCCGCGACAATATCACCGGCGAGACCCGGGTCACTGGCTGCGACTACGCGCGCCCATGCTCATGCTGGATCGGGAAGCGGGAGCCGCTGACCGGTTTGAACTGCTGTACGCCAGCGCCGTCGCCGAGAGCGAAACATGGCCGGAGCGCGTCCGCACCCAGGCTCGTCAGGCGGTGGTGGACTGTGGGAGGATCTTGGGTGATTCAGCCGTTTTTAACTGCCGCCATGAACGGCGGGGACGGAGACGAGGCGCGAATAAGATTTTTCATAGCCGCCGCGTGAAAAAAAATACCGCCCTCAAATTTGAGGGCGGTATTTTTTCGCTCTGTGCTGCTTTCCCAGCGCTTACTTATAGGCACGATAGAGGAAGGTCACGATCCGCGCGCGGGTGCAGGTATCGTTCGGGGCGAAGGTGCTGTTGTCCCTACTCGTCGTAATACCCTTTTCCACAGCCCACGCGACCGCCTGCGCGTAGCTCGCGTCGGCAGGAACATCGGTGAAGGAAGCGGCCTTGGCCGTTGCGGGCGTTCCGTTCGCGCGGTGGAGGAAGGTGATGATCTGCTCCTGCGTGCATGAGTGCGCTATGGATTATGTGGTGAGCATTTGTGACCCTTGATTTGGTCACGCTTTTATATACATACATTTCCCGGTTCTCTGTGAACCCTCACTATCAGCAACAGCTCTATCTCAGGCCACCTCTGATTGCGCTTTTCAACCTCTCGCACAAACGGCTCACGTTCGCTTTCATTCCCGAAAGCGGGTACACACTCGGCTTTGCTCAAAGGATCGCACACAAGGCACACACGGCGAAACAGGTCCCCAATGACCTTCCGGAGGATATCCGCAGGGCGTACAAAAATTCCCACAAAGAATGATCGAGCAGAGAATAATCTGAATCTTTTGTCCTCGTTAATTGTTTGCATGATTGAATCCTCACGCTTGACCCACTTTTGACCCAGAATGGAATTGTAATGGGCAGGTCTGGACGGAAACAATGGAAAATCCGCCGAACAAACGGTGGTAAAAAGCACAAATCGGAGCCGAAACAGCTCCGATTTGCGCGTGAGACAACCTACGGACCAGAAGGCCGGGGGTTCGAATCCCTCACGGCGTACCAAAAGTCCTCGAAATCATCCGATTTCGAGGACTTTTGCTTTTCATAAGTTCCGTTTTTATGGTGTTGCTTTTTTCTGACCCAAACGCTGACCCCAACGGGGCGTAAACTGTACCCAAGAAAATGGACACGAGATTTTGACCCATGGCCCCGTTCGGCGGACACGCATTTGACCCATAGAGGCAGAAGCGCCGCACCTGTGTTATGATAGAACTACCGAACGGAGGTGCTGTATGGGCACGAAGAAGAAATTCACACCAGAGGAACTGAAGCATCTGCAGGCAAACCCCTACACGCTGCGGGTGACGGCAGACAGCATATCCTACACCCTCGCTTTCAAGGAGGCGTTCTGGGCGCTCAGTCTCGTCAGGGCTACACCGGCACAGCCGCCTTCCGCAAGCTGGGCTATAACACGGAAGTTCTGGGTTTCGAGCGGATCCACACAATACTACAAAGCGCATCCGGCGGGAGGCCAGATCGCCGGAGGGCTTTCATGAGGGCGCCCGGGGCGGTGTGCGTATATCAGGCGGCGGGAACAACCAGACAGAGGGGCGTCCGCCCCGTCTGACGAAGCCGCCAGACGCATGAAACGGGAGATTTTGTGTCTCCAGCAGCAGATGGCGTTCTTAAAAAAAGTCATGCGGCTGCACGGCAAGCCGGGAGAATAGCCATGGACAGCGCCGGAGAGAGATTTGAGGCCATTCGCGCCGCGTTGGCGGATCGGAACAACATTCTCACCGTGAAAGACCTGTGCGAATTGGCAGGTGTCTCCCGCTCCGGCTACTACAACTGGGTGCGTTCTGAAAAAAACAGAGAGCTTCGGGAGGCGAAGGACCGGGCGGCATTCGAACAGATCCTGGAGGCATACCGGTTCCGGGGCTACGCAAAGGGCGTTCGCGGCATTCATATGCGGCTTTTGCACATGGGTATCCGAATGAACGTGAAGAAGATCCGCCGCCTGATGCGGAAATACAAGCTCACCTGCCCCATCCGAAAGCCGAATCCCTACCGCAGATTGCAGCGATCCATCCGAATGGGCAGCGCCGCGGAGAATTTGGTCAACCGGGAATTCGAGTCTCATGGGCCGAGAGCCATCCTCCTGACGGACATCACATACATCCCGCTCTGCGGCAGATTCTGCTACCTCTCCACGATCCTGGACGCCTGCACAAAGCAGGTCCTGGCCTATGCGATGAGCGAATCGCTGGAAGTGGATTTTGTTTTGGAAACGGTCCAGCTGCTGGTAAAGCACCATGGGATCTCGCTGAGCAAGGAGACCGTGATCCACAGCGACCAGGGGACCCACTACACCAGTTTGAAGTTCATCCAGCTGGTGGAGAACAGCGCACTGCGGCGGTCCATGTCCCGCAGAGGGAACTGCTGGGACAACGCGCCCCAAGAGAGCTTCTTCGGGCACATGAAGGACGAGCTGGCCAGTGAGATCCCGGGGTGGACGTCTTTTGAGGCCGCCAAAGCCTCCATTGACCGCTGGATGGATTACTACAACAACGACCGCTGCCAGTGGGATCTGGCGAAGCTATCCCCTAACGAATATTACCACTACATCACCACAGGTGAGTACCCAGCCGGTATGCTGCCGCTATGGGTCAAATGAAAATGTCCTTGACTTGGGGAGCACTTTAGCGGGGTAGCGGAAAGCACTATACCGCACGGGATAGGATATTGCCCATCGTTTGCGCCGCTTTGAGTTGGGCGTCGGTGGTGACGTGGGCGTAAGTGTCCAGCGTGAAACCCGCGGAGTAGTGGCCCAGCATCGAGGACACCGTTTTCACGTCCACGCCGTTCTGGAGCGCCATGGTTGCGAAGGTGTGGCGGAGATCATGAAAGCGTATTCTCGGTAGCCCCGCTCGTTTCAGCACCCGCTGGAGCATGTGCAGCACGCTGTCCGGTGACATGGGGCCTCCGGTGGGTGACGGGAACACCCACTCGCTGTTACCCACCTTGCACTTTTGCATTTTCAGAACGCTTATCGCGTCTGCCGACAGCGGCAGGGTGCGGTAGGCGTTTTTCGTTTTCAACGGTGCCTCGACCACTTTGCCATTCTGCCGAGAGATGGCTCTCTGAATTTTCAGTGCTCCGTGCTGGAAGTCCACATCCGTCCACTTTAGCCCCAGCAGTTCCCCACGCCGCAATCCCGTGGCGAGGTCGAGGTAGTAGAGCTCGTACACGCCGCTGTCCCTGGCCTCCCGGAAGAAGGCGCTGAGCTGGTCGGCGGTCAGCGTTTTCATCTCCTTGTGTTCGACTTTCGGCAGGGCGCAGCCCTGCGTTGGATTCTTGCTCACCAACTTCTGCTCCATAGCGAGCTTGTACGCCGAGCCGATCATCTGGTGGATGTTGCGCACGGTCTTTGGTGCTAAACCTTTTGGTTTCTTCTTGGCTTCGATGCGGTCTACTCGCCCGCCGTCCAGCAGGTGCTTGTAGAACTGCTGTAAGTCCAGAGAGGTCAAGTCTGCCAGCGGGATGCCGCCGATCTGCGGCTTGATGTGGTTTTTCAGAAAGCCTTGTGAGGTTTTGAAGGTGGACGGTCTGAGTTTTACTCTGGCATAGTTTTCCATCCAGACCTCCAGCCAACTTCCCACGGTGTAGTTCTTGGCCCGTCCGTAGTCGATTCCCACATTTTCCTCAATGGCTTTTTTCAGTTTTTCTTTTACTTCCGCTTGCGTCTTGCCGAGGACGTTTTTGATGATGGCCTTTCCGGTTTCCGGATCGTGACCGACTGTGTAGCGACCCTCCCATCGGCCGTCTTTCCGCTTGCGGATGTTCCCTTCCCCGTTTGCTCGTCGCTTTGGCATGGTATCAGCCCCTTTCGCAACGAACAATACCGTAACCAAGGGGACAAAGCTACTGAAAAGCGAAACTGTTATCAGAAAGTTATCATTTGTCTGCGGTGACTTCCGCCCCTAATCTTTGCCTATTGCGACGCAATTTCTGCGCTGCCGGGAACGTTCTTCTTTGGTTACAGCGGTGCGATTTTCGAACGGTCAAGAAGCCCTTTCCATTGACTACAGCGGCGCAAAATATACCCGTTTTCCTCCGAAAATCGCCGCTATGCAGAAGTCACTTTTTTGAGTGGTTGAAAGCAGCAAATTTCTCAACCGCCTGCGGAACAGTCACCTTGAAAAGTCCGCTGTTATGGGTACTAAGGGGGTATCTTGTTCGCCCTTGACTGCGGTTTTTCTGTTTAATCGTGCAAAACGACTGCGGTCTTGAAATCGCTGAAAGCCCCGCACTGCGGGGCTTTGTGGGCGGGCCGCACGCATAAGCGACTGCGGCCCTTTATCTTGTGCTAAAATCGAACGGCCTTCACCGTCTAAAAATCCGGCTTAAAAAGTTCAGTTTTTCACTCAAAATCGTTCCCGCGTATATCTTCAAAGTTACCGTCACAATGCTGGCCTAAACCGCTTTTCATCGCGTTTTTCAACTTCTCGCACAAACGGCCCACGTTCGCTTTCACGAGCGAAAGTGGGTACACGCTCGGCTTTCGGAAAAGGATCGCACACAAGGGCTTACACGGCGAAACACGGGCCTTCCGGACGGGGGCGCTATCATTACCCTCGACACGAGCTGCACGTTCACGAACATCCCCGGGCCGGGTGTCAGAACGGCAAACTTTGCCGCTTTTGAGCCTTGGCCGGAGGTGCTCTCGAAGAACGCAGAGAGCCTGCGGGACAGCGATGCGCTTATGCGCGTCGCTGTCCCGCAGGCGTCGCGGCCCCGCTGGGCTGCGCTGCTCTGTTTGCAATTTGGTGATGTTGCTGTTTTTTCACTCTGCGCGCAGGGCTTTCCACACATGCAAAAGAGGGTGTGGTATCACTACCCTCGGCGTGCTCCGCGTGTTGTCGAAACGCTGGGCGGCCGCTTGTCAAAACAGTTCATTTGCCGTTTTCTGAGGTTGGGTAGCCTTCATTGATTCCAGCGGCGCAAAATGTGCTTGACAGGTGAGTCTACTTATGATAGACTTCAAGCATCAGAAATCTATCATAAGTAGACCGACAAAGGAGGAGGCACACATGGACGGTTACAAACTGGGCGTTGTTGAGACGCGTTTTGCAGAACTCATCTGGCAGCACGAGCCGCTGACCTCCGGCGAGCTGGTGAAACTATGCGAACAGGAACTGCAATGGAAAAAATCTACGACCTACACGGTTTTGAAAAAGCTCTGCGAACACGGTATTTTTCAGAATGAAAACGGCACGGTAACTTCCCTTCTCTCACAGGAGGGCTATAACGCCGTACAGAGTGAGAAATTTGTGGAAGACACCTTCGACGGTTCCCTTCCCGCGTTTCTTGCCGCCTTTACCACACGGAAATCTCTTTCGGAGAAGGACATTGCGGAAATTCAGCGCATGATCGACCGCTGCGGAAAGGAGTGAGCCAATGGCCGCCGTCTTTTTGAAGCTCTTGAATCTAAGCATTTCCGCAAGCTGGCTGGTGCTGGCCGTGCTGGTACTGCGCCTGATATCAAAGCGTTCGCCCAAGTGGGTGAATGTCCTGCTTTGGGGTATTGTCGCGCTGCGGCTGGTTCTGCCATTCTCCATAGAGAGCGCGTTGAGCCTGATCCCCAGTGCCGAAACGGTCAGCCCCGCGGTCGTGCAGTTTGACCCCGCGCCGACCATCACCAGCGGCGTGAGCGTTATCGACAATGCTGTGAATCCCTCGCTCAGCGAGCATTTTTCCGCCGTGCCAACAGCCAGCGTCAACCCGCTCTATGCCTGGACGGAGATCGCAGGCTGGGTGTGGCTCATCGGCCTTGAAGCCATGCTGCTCTATGCGCTCGTGAGTTATCTTCGGCTGCGCCGGCGCGTGAGTGTATCGCTCTGTGTGCGGGAAAATATCTACCTTTGTGATGCCATTTCCTCGCCGTTTATTCTCGGCGTTGTAAAACCACGCATCTATCTGCCCTCCGGGCTGGACGAGGTACAGCGGCAGAATGTACTCTCGCATGAGAGGGCGCATCTTGCGCGGCGTGACCACTGGTGGAAGCCGCTGGGCTTCGCGCTGCTGGCGGTCTACTGGTTCAACCCCGCGCTGTGGCTCGCCTATACGCTGCTCTGCCGCGACATTGAGCTGGCCTGCGATGAGCGGGTGATCCGCACGATGGACGAGAGCGCCGTCAAGACCTATTCCACGGTGCTGCTTGCGTGCAGTATGCCGCGCAAGGCGGTCATCACCTGCCCGCTGGCGTTCGGTGAAATTGGCGTCAAAGAACGTGTTCGGAATGCGCTTCACTACAAAAAGCCCGCGTTCTGGGTGGTCGCGGCGTCGGTCGCCGTGTGCGTCGTTGTGGCGGTGTGCTTTCTGACGAATCCGGAACACGAAACGATGAAGTGGGCGAAGAATCTGCGCGTGGATGATGTGGTGCGTGTTGAATTGACGATTATGCCGCAGGCGACCAACAAGCAGTATAAAGACTTCAATGCAGACGAAATTGCCGAGGCGGTTGCACTCATCAACAAAAGTAGCGGACGGTATATCAGTGAACCAGAGTCGCTCAGCGGCAGTACGATGACACTCTACATCACCACAGCTGACGGCGTGCAGCACACAGTTACGAACAATGGCAATACCTATATCCGAATTGACGGAGATACCTACCGGAGCACCCATATCACTTGGCCGTACACCGTGGGAGATTCCCCTCTGCCTGACAGTTTTCAGGTCGGTGATACGCAAGCTGCCGATGTGAACCGCTTCTATGTGGATGATTGGAGCATCTGCATTGTTGGTCAATGGCTACGTAATCTCGGAACTCGCGTGTGGTTGGCTGACAACAGCGACGCTTACCTTAGCGTTGTGAAGCAGGACAGCCTTGCAGATGAGCTGGCCGGTCTGCAAAACGCCGGTCACGCCGTAGAAGAGTTGGACGGATACTACCGCTGCGTCACACAGGAAGGGTTAAGCAACACGATCGTCTACCTCTATCCCGTGCTATCCAATGAATCCTGCTACTGGGTAGAAACTCATTGGAGCTACGACAATGCGGACGAGTCAAAGGTTGAAGTGCAGGCAACGCAGCTTCGCATGATGGCGGAGAGCTTCCGTGTGGAAAATGAAAGCAGTCCGGCAGATGCCCTCATCGGCAGCTACACCGATGACATGGGCTCCAGTCTGACGATCCGGAAAAACGCCGATGGCAGCTATGCAGCAGACCTTGGTATCTATAAGTTTACTTCTGTCGACAATACAGCAGGAAGCTATGACCCGCAGATGAATATCCTGCATATCTCCGGCACTGCGGATATTGGCGGCACTCTCGCGGCAGATGTAACCGCAGACGGGACTGGGCGTCTGATCGTTACATTGACAGAATCTCCCGTTTCCACAGGCTATCTTGCTGCAGGCGCGGTGTTTACTTTCTGGCCCCGCGTGACCGGATACCCCGAGTACGATGAGGTGTTAGCCAATATCTGCGATCTCCGCCTCGCCGGTACACAAGGCACCGAAACAGATTTCAGTTCTGATTTTTTGACAGCGAATGACTACTACCAGACACCCGGCTGGCTGCTACGCGATCTTGACGGTGATGGGATCCCTGAACTGCTGCTCGGTGCGAATTGGGACGAAGGACACACCGTGATTTTCAACATCTACCGCTCTGGCGGTACGAGAGCCGTCCGCGTGGTCAACGGTTGGAACCGTAACCGCTGGTATCTCTGCACCGATGGCAGTCTGGCAAACGAAGGCAGCAGCAGCGCATTTGAAAGCAGCTACTCTTACTACCGCTATACCAGCGGCGAGTTACAGCATCTGGAAACGTTGCTGTATCTGGATGACGGTTCCGGCGGCTCACCATGGCGCTACTCCGTCACAACGGATCAGTATGTCAACAGTGGTGACTTTCACTCCGTCACCGAGGCCGAAGCAACTGCCGTGATGGACAAATACACCCACGAAACGCTGGCCTTTACGCCATTTGTGGTATGAGGATAGATCGTGTGGACTGTAGTGCAGGGTTGCATCTCACCAATCCCCTGCGGATATTACAGCCTCTGACCCACTTTTGACCCAGAATAGGATTGGAACGGGCAGGGCTGGGCGGAAACAATGGAAAATCCGCCGAACGAATGATGGCAAAAAGCACAAATCGGAGCCGAAACGACTCCGATTTGCCCTTGAGACAACCTACGGACCAGAAGGCCGGGGGTTCGAATCCCTCACGGCGTACCAAAAGTCCTCGAAATCGTCTGATTTCGAGGACTTTTGCTTTTCGTAAGTTGCTATTTGGGCGCGTTGCTTTTTTCTGACCCAAACGCTGACCCCAACGGGAGCTAAACTGTACCCAAGAAAATGGACACGAGATTTTGACCCATGGCCCCGTTCGGCGGACACGCATTTGACCCATAGAGGCAGAAGCGCCGCACCTGTGTTATGATAGAACTACCGAACGGAGGTGCTGTATGGGCACGAAGAAGAAATTCACACCAGAGGAACTGAAGCATCTGCAGGCAAACCCCTACACGTTGCGGGTGACGGCAGACAGCATATCCTACACCCTCGCTTTCAAGGAGGCGTTCTGGGCGCTCAGTCTCCAGGGCTACACCGGCACAGCCGCCTTCCGCAAGCTGGGCTATAACACGGAAGTTCTGGGTTTCGAGCGGATCCACAATACTACAAAGCGCATCCGGCGGGAGGCCAGATCGCCGGAGGGCTTTCATGAGGGCGCCCGGGGCGGTGTGCGTATATCAGGCGGCGGGAACAACCAGACAGAGGGGGCGTCCGCCCCGTCTGACGAAGCCGCCAGACGCATGAAACGGGAGATTTTGTGTCTCCAGCAGCAGATGGCGTTCTTAAAAAAAGTCATGCGGCTGCACGGCAAGCCGGGAGAATAGCCATGGACAGCGCCGGAGAGAGATTTGAGGCCATTCGCGCCGCGTTGGCGGATCGGAACAACATTCTCACCGTGAAAGACCTGTGCGAATTGGCAGGTGTCTCCCGCTCCGGCTACTACAACTGGGTGCGTTCTGAAAAAAACAGAGAGCTTCGGGAGGCGAAGGACCGGGCGGCATTCGAACAGATCCTGGAGGCATACCGGTTCCGGGGCTACGCAAAGGGCGTTCGCGGCATTCATATGCGGCTTTTGCACATGGGTATCCGAATGAACGTGAAGAAGATCCGCCGCCTGATGCGGAAATACAAGCTCACCTGCCCCATCCGAAAGCCGAATCCCTACCGCAGATTGCAGCGATCCATCCGAATGGGCAGCGCCGCGGAGAATTTGGTCAACCGGGAATTCGAGTCTCATGGGCCGAGAGCCATCCTCCTGACGGACATCACATACATCCCGCTCTGCGGCAGATTCTGCTACCTCTCCACGATCCTGGACGCCTGCACAAAGCAGGTCCTGGCCTATGCGATGAGCGAATCGCTGGAAGTGGATTTTTGTTTTGGAAACGGTCCAGCTGCTGGTAAAGCACCATGGGATCTCGCTGAGCAAGGAGACCGTGATCCACAGCGACCACGGGGGACCCACTACACCAGTTTGAAGTTCATCCAGCTGGTGGAGAACAGCGCGCTGCGGCGGTCCATGTCCCGCAGAGGGAACTGCTGGGACAACGCGCCCCAAGAGAGCTTCTTCGGGCACATGAAGGACGAACTGGCCAGTGAGATCCCGGGGTGGACGTCTTTTGAGGCCGCCAAAGCCTCCATTGACCGCTGGATGGATTACTACAACAACGACCGCTGCCAGTGGGATCTGGCGAAGCTATCCCCTAACGAATATTACCACTACATCACCACAGGTGAGTACCCCGCCGGTATGCTGCCGCTATGGGTCAAATGAAAATGTCCTTGACTTGGGGAGCACTTTAAGCGGATAGCGGAAAGGTCTATACCGCACGGGATAGGATATTGCCCATTGTTTGCGCCGCTTTGAGTTGGGCGTCGGTGGTAACGTGGGCGTAGGTGTCCAGCGTAAAACCCGCCGAGTAGTGGCCCAGCATGGAGGACACCGTTTTTACATCCACGCCGTTTTGCAGGGCCATCGTTGCGAAGGTGTGGCGCAGGTCATGAAAGCGTATCCTCGGCAGCCCCGCTCGCTTTAGCACCCGCTGGAGCATGTGCAGAACGCTGTCCGGGGACACGGGGCCTCCGGTGGGGGACGGGAATACCCATTCGCTATTTCCGACCTTACATTTTTGCATTTTCAGAACGCTTATCGCGTCTGCCGACAATGGCAGGGTGCGGTAGGCGTTTTTCGTTTTCAACGGGGCCTCGACTACTTTGCCGTCTTGTCGTGAGATGGCCCGTTGGACTTTCAGCACTCCGTGCTGAAAGTCCACATCTGTCCACTTTAGACCCAGCAGTTCGCCCCGCCGCAGTCCGGTGGCGAGGTCGAGGTAGTAGAGCTCGTACACGCCGCTGTCTCTGGCCTCCTGGAAGAAGGCGCTGAGTTGATCCGAGGTCAGCGTCCGCATCTCCTTGTGTTCGACCTTTGGCAAGGCACAGCCCTGCGTCGGGTTGCGGGTTACCAACTTCTGCTCCATGGCGAGGTTGTACGCCGAGCCGATCAGCTGGTGGATGTTCCGTACCGTTTTGGGAGCCAGACCTTTCGGCTTTTTCTTGGCCTCGACGCGGTCTACCCGGCCGCCGTCCAGCAGGTGCTTATAGAACCGCTGTAAGTCCAGAGAAGTGAGATCTGCCAACGGGATGCCGCCGATCTGCGGCTTGATGTGGTTTTTCAGAAAGCCTTGCGAGGTTTTGAAGGTGGACGGTCTGAGTTTCACCTTGGCGTAGTTCTCCATCCAGACCTCCAGCCAACTACCTACCGTGTAGGTCTTGGCCCGTCCGTAGTCGATGCCGACGTTTTCCTCGATGGCTCTCTTGAGTTTTTCCTTGACCTCAGTCTGCGTCTTACCGAGGACATTTTTGATGATGGCCTTGCCAGTTTCCGGATCGTGACCGACTGTGTAGCGGCCCTCCCAGCGTCCATCCTTGCGTTTTCTGATATTGCCTTCTCCGTTTGCTCGTCTTTTCGGCATGGTATCAGCCCCTTTCACAACGAACAATACTGTAACCAACAGAGGAAAGCTACCGGAAAGCGGAACTGTTATCAAAAAGTTATCATCTACTTTGCATCGCTCTTTTCTTTGCCTATTGCGGCGCAATTTTTGCGCTGCCGGAGACGTTCTCTTTGGTTACAGCGGTGCGATTTTTGAACGCTTGAAAGTCTCTTTTCATTGACTACAGCGGCGCAAAATATACACGTTTTCCTCCAAAAAATTGCTGCCACGCTGAAATCACTTCTTCGTGAGGTTGAAAACGGAAAATTTCTCAAACGCCTGCGGAACGTCCACCTTGAAAAGTCCGCTGTTACGGGCCTTTTTCACCCCTCACGTTCACCCAAGACCGCGAAAACGCCCGCCAAGGTGCACCTTAGACTGCGGTTTCAAAACCTCGGAAAGCCCCGCACTGCGGGGCTTTGTGGCCGGGCCGCGGGCGCTTGCGACTGCGGCCCTTTATCTTGTGCTAAAATCGAACGGCCTTCGCCACTCGAAAAACCTTCCTGTAAAGTTCGGCTTTTCGCCCAAAACCGTTCCCGCAAATATCGCCAAAAAGTTACCGTCACAACGCTGTTCCCAACCGCTTTTCAACTTCTCTCACAAATGGCCCACGTTCGCTTTCACGGGCGAAAGTGGGTACACACTCGGCTTTCGGAGAAGGATTGCACACAAGGGCTCACACGCCGAAACAGGAGCCTTCCCTTCTGCGATCACAGTGCGGCTTTGTGCCGTCAGTGAAATTCTTTTTATTCCGCCACACTTTTATATACATACATTTCCCGGTTCTCTGTGAACCCCACTATATCAGCAGAGGGAAAAACTCCGGCAAAGTTGCCGCCATAAGTTTTATCCCCAACCGCTTTTCATTCCGATTTTCAACTTCTCGCACAAACGGCTCACGTTCGCTTTCACAGACGAAAGCGAGTACACACTCGGCCTTCGGAGAAAAATCGCACACAAGCGCTTACACGGCGAAACACGGGGCGTTTCGGACGGGGGCGCTATCATTACCCTCGACACGAGCTGCACGTTCACAAATATCCCCGGGCCGGGTGTCAGAACGGCGTACTTTGCCGCTTTGGGATCTTGGCCGGGAGGTGCTCTCGAAGAACGCAGAAAGCCTTCGGAACAGCGACGCGCTTATGCGCGTCGCTGTCCCGAGGCGTCGCGGCCCCGCTGGGCTGCGTGATCTTTTTCGCTTTTGTCGAAATCGGGATTTGTACATCCGGCGCTCATGGTTTTCCGCGTGTGCGAGGCATGGGTGGTATCACTACCCTCGGTGCGCTTTGTGTGCTGTTGAAATACCGGACGGCCGCTTGTCAAAGCGGCTATTTTGCCGTTTTCTGAGGTTGGGTAGCCTTCATTGATTTCAGCGGCGCAAAATGTGCTTGACAGGTACAGTCTACTTATGATAGACTTCAAGCATCAGAAATCTATCATAAGTAGACCGACAAAGGAGGAGGCACACATGGACGGTTACAAACTGGGTGTTGTTGAGACGCGTTTTGCAGAACTCATCTGGCAGCATGAGCCGCTGACCTCCGGCGAGCTGGTGAAACTATGCGAACAGGAGCTGCAATGGAAAAAATCCACGACCTACACAGTTTTGAAAAAGCTCTGCGAACACGGTATCTTTCAGAACGAAAACGGCACGGTAACTTCCCTTCTCTCACAGGAGGGCTATAACGCCGTACAGAGCGAAAAATTTGTGGAGGACACCTTCGACGGTTCCCTTCCCGCATTTCTTGCCGCCTTTACCACACGGAAATCTCTTTCGGAGAAGGACATTGCGGAAATTCAGCGCATGATCGACCGCTGCGGAAAGGAGTGAGCCAATGGCCGCCGTCTTTTTGAAGCTCTTGAATCTGAGCATTTCCGCAAGCTGGCTGGTGCTGGCCGTGCTGGTACTGCGCCTGATATCAAAGCGTTCGCCCAAGTGGATGAATGTTCTGCTTTGGGGCATCGTCGCGCTGCGGCTTGTGCTGCCATTTTCCGTTGAAAGCGCGCTGAGCCTGATCCCCAGTGCCGAAACGGTCAGCCCCGCGGTCGTGCAGTTTGACCCCGCGCCGACCATCACCAGCGACGTGAGCGTTATCGACAATGCTGTGAATCCCTCGCTCAGCGAGCATTTTTCCGCCGTGCCAACAGCCAGCGTCAACCCGCTCTATGTCTGGACGGAGATCGCAGGCTGGGTGTGGCTCATCGGCCTTGGAGCCATGCTGCTCTATGCGCTCGTAAGCTATCTTCGGCTGCGTCGGCGCGTGAGTGTGTCGCTCCCCATTCGGGATCGCATTTATCTTTGCGATGCCATTTCTTCGCCGTTTATCCTCGGCGTTGTAAAACCACACATCTATCTGCCCTCCGGTCTGGATGAGGTACAGCGGCAGAATGTACTGGCGCATGAGCAAGCGCATCTCGCGCGGCGTGACCACTGGTGGAAGCCGCTGGGCTTCGCGCTGCTTGCGGTTTACTGGTTCAACCCCGTACTGTGGCTCGCCTATACGCTGCTCTGCCGCGACATTGAGCTGGCCTGCGATGAGCGGGTGATCCGCACGATGGACGAGAGCGCCGTCAAGACCTATTCCACGGTGCTGCTTGCGTGCAGTATGCCGCGCAAGGCAGTCATCACCTGCCCGCTGGCGTTCGGTGAAGTTGGCGTCAAAGGAGCGTGTGCGGAATGCGCTTCACTACAAAAAGCCCGCGTTCTGGGTGGTCGCGGCGTCGGTCGCCGTGTGCGTCGTTGTAGCGGTGTGCTTTTTGACAAATCCGCCTACGGATACCGACGCCGCCGGACTGGTCGGTTTCCGCCGGGAACAGGTCACTTATGCCGATGTAACGGACGCAAGCAGTGCGCAGCCATCCAACGTCCAGTTGACGACAGAGGAAACAGACGCCGTCTACGCTCTGCTGGATGCCCTGCAATACAAACGCCTTGGTGCTGCGTCAGCAATGCAGGACTGCTATGCAAGGCTCTATTTTATCAGCGCCGCGGGCGAACGCTGCGAGGTCATGCTCTCTGAGCGTGAAATGCTGGTCAACCCCATCACAGGCGGCAAGACAGCGCGGCTGTATGAACTGCGCTCCGGGAGTGCAGAACTGAGAGACTATCTGCTTGGATGCATTGGCACAAGCGATGCGGCAGAGGAGGAAATGAAAACCCTCACCGACCCCAAGCTGGGACGACGGCTCACCGTTCCGGTGAAGTGGGACGAGCTTGCGGTGCTTGCCGTGGGAGGAAAGGGAATCATGCCGCCCGACGGCGATCCCAACGCGGAGGATTACATTCCGCTCTTCCGTCTCTACGAAAAGCGAGCCTATGAATCGGCCCCGCAGGATGAACAGGGATATGTTTGGAACCTGTGCGCCATGCGGACAGACCGCTTTGAGAGGACCTATGGCGCAGACGCCGTGTTTTCAGAAATTCTCGGTATCGCGGACTATGTGATCGGGTCGGACGATGAGTATGTTTATCTGCTGACACTACCCTCGGATGTCCGCTGGCTGGAAAACGATCCTGTCAGCTATCGCCAATACAAGGCACTGCAAAGCGACTCACAAGGCGTACTCACGCGATTTTGAAGGACAACGGAATCCACATAAATGAAGTGTGCCCTGCCTCCTCCGTGTTTTCGCCCCCCTGCGCGTGGCGATGCGGCGAGCACGACCGGCTACGCTGCCTACGACGCGCTGCTCGCCGAGATCAGCGACCTGCGGCGCTCCGGCGCAAGCGAGGCGCAGACCGACTTCAGCCACGATCTTCTGTCCGTGAACGACTACTACCAGACGCCCGGCTGGCTGCTGCGCGATCTTGACGGTGATGGGATCCCTGAGCTGCTGCTCGGCGCGGACTGGGGCGACGGCCACAGCGTGATCTTCAATATTTACCGGCTCGACGGCGCAAAGGCCGTCCGCGTGGTGGACGGCTGGAGCCGCAGCCGCTGGTACCTCTGCACCGACGGCAGTCTCGCCCACGAGGGCAGCGACGGTGCGAGCGAGGGGACCTACTCTTACTACCGCTATGAAAACGGCGCGCTGCGGCATTTGGAAACTGTGATTTCTTTAGACGGCTGGCTCTACTCCGATACGACCGACCACTATGTTGGCGGCAAGGGCTTCCGCCCTGTCAGCGAGGACGAGGCGAACGCGGTGCGGGAAAAATATACCCACGAAACGCTGTCTTTTACGCCATTTGTGGTATGAGGATAGATAGTGTGGACTGTGGCGCAAGGTTGCAGCTCGCCAGTCCTCTACGGATGTTACAGCCTCTGACCCACTTTTGACCCAGAACGCGAAAAAAGCGGGCAGGGCTGGACGGAAACAATGGAAAATCCGCCGAGCGAACGGTGGTAAAAAGCACAAATCGGAGCCGAAATGACTCCGATTTGTGCGTGAGACAACCTACGGACCAGAAGGCCGGGGGTTCGAATCCCTCACGGCGTACCAAAAAGCCACACCAATTTGGATATTTTAAGCGCAACGCTTAGAATACCAAAGGGTTGCCGCCTTTTTTTATTTCAAATTTTGCACTCAGGAAAAAAGATATTTTCGCGTTATTTTGGTAACTGGGGAGATTCGAACTCCCCCTTTTGCGATTTCAAGGGCAGAATTCAAAGAAGCGCCCTTTTTGCGGGCGCAGAATAGAGCGTTATTTCCTCAAAATTTCATACGATCTTTCAGGCGCCTGTTTGTTGGTTTCGTCGAAGCCATCAAATAGGCGCCCTTTTTCATTTCACAACTTAATCCGTCAACCGGCCGGAGCATTTTTAGGATGCTCCGGCTTATTTTTTTGCTTACGAGGAGGACTTCACAATGAACGATCAGAGCGGAACCGCGCAGCTCCGTTTCCTTGAAGAAACCGCCATTCGGCTGCGGCAGAACGGTTTCACGGTGGAACCGATCGAAGATCACCACCTGCCCGTCCGCTGGGAAAAAGGGCGCCTCTGCCGCGTTTCCGGCAAGGGCAGCGTGCTGTACCGGCAGGAGTGTGTCGACAGCGTCCGGGCGCAGGATGCGCTGCAAACCGTGATCGACACCGCCAAAATGACTACGGAATACATGGCGATTCTGGAAACCGCCACGCTTCTCAAAGCCGGCGGTCTCACCGGCGACTACCGCGTCCTTGCGGACTTCAGCAGCGCGGTGCTGGCGGGCCACCCCACCGAACGCGGCGTCCAATTCGTGACTTGGGAGTGGGACTTCGACCGCAAAGGCGTCCATCACGGACATTATTTCCAGGATGACTATGAAGCCGCCAAGCGCGACTTCACCGTGCGCAGCGGACTTGTTCCAAAAGACGCCCTTTTTGAGCCGGAGCAGCTTGCGGAGATCTACCGCGCGCTAAGGCTTGTCCGTGAACAGGATGAAAGCCTTTCGTTTGGACGGGATCAGGAACTGGCGGAGCTGATGGAGCAGGTCGGCAAATCACTGCCGGAAGCCGCTCTGCGGCAGCGGGACGCACCGGAACAGATTGGCATGACAATGAAATAAGCACGTGCACAGGCCGGACAGAAATGTCCGGCATTTTTTATTTTAGGAGGAAAAGATGATGGAAATTTACGGCACGATTCAATTCAGGCTCATTCTCCCGCATATTCCCGGTTTCCAGCAGGAGCCACTGCCGGAGCCTGTTTGCAGCCATTCCCCGGATTGCAAGGACTGCCCCTATCCCCGCCACGGCTTTCTCTGCTGGGGTGCGGACGGGACCTGCCTGCGGACCAGAATGAACAAAATCAACAAATTGGAGGAAAACACAAATGATGATTCAAGCGGTTCTCAGTAACCCCAGCCACCCGGAATACGGCGTGGCGACCATCCCGTTTCCCGTTCCACATGACCAGTACGCACACTGCATGGAACTGCTGGCGGCGCTGGAGATCGGCGACGCGGTCAAGGCGGACTGCAAGGTGGAAAAGATCGACAGCTTCTATACTGTCCTCAAGCGCACGGAGATGCTCACGGTCAATGCGGAGGAACTGAATTACCTCGCCAAGCGGCTGGACAGCTTCGACACCGGCGAAGCCGCGCAGTTTCAGGCGATGGCACACAAGCTGGAGCTTTTTGAGCTGAAGGATCTCATCAACCTGACCTTCTGCTGCCAGCAGACCACGGTCATCACCGACTTTTCCGACCTCGCTGCCATCGGCCGCGACCATTACATGAACCTGCACGGCGGCAGCGCAAGTGTGGATGAGCTGAACAAACTGGACGGCAAGGGAACCGCACGGCAGCTCATCGAAAGCGGCAGCGGCACGATCACGCCCTACGGTGTGGTCTACGACAACGGTATGAAATTAGAGCAGGTCTACGATGGCCGGTTCTTCCCTTGTTATTACTATGAGCCGAACGCCATCACCATTGCGGTGACCTCCAAAGCCGAGCCGGAGGACACCGAACACATCACATGGCTGTTCCTCCCCATGGTGCAGGAGGAGATCGACCGCGCCCTCCTTCGCGGGGGCATCACAGATCCCGCCGATGTCCGCCTGCGGCTGGAGGACAGTCAACTTCCCAATGAGGTGGATGTCCTGTTGGATATGGAGTACGAAAACCTCTCCGACCTCAACGAACTGGCAGCGGCAACGGATGGGTTATCAAAAGCGGATATGGAAAAGCTGGGCGCCGTGGTCACGCTGGCAGAGCCAAAGTCTGCGGCACAGATCAAAAACCTTGCGAAAAACCTCGACTTATTTGACTTCGCCCCCGACGCGCACTCTCCCGCCGACTACGGCAAGTACATGATCCGGCAGTCCGGCCGCTTTGAGTATGACGAAAACCTCGATGCTTTTTATGACTATGAAAAGTACGGTGCGGAACGGATGAATGAGGAGGATGGGATGTTCACCGACCGGGGTTACATCGCCTATAAGGGCTATTACAGTATGGAGGAAGTAATGAACGGCAGCCAGAGCAGCCACATGGAGATGGGAGGGATGATGTAAGCAAAAGCGGCCCGATCCATTTGGAACGAGCCGCTTAATAAGCAGACAAACTTGAAGTTGTTACTCTGATTTCCGCCAGAACAATCCTTCTGAAGCTGCAATTTTCTCAAACAACATACACATTTCTTCATCTGGATTATAAATGCTTATATTTAAGCAATCCCATCCAAACTGGAGAAGCACATCTTTACTTGTAAATAATATATTTACATCACCAGAATGGTTTTCCAGTATAGTATCAATGATTTTTGTTACTTGTTCGGGGGTTGGCTGTTCAATCCATTTGCCCCAATGAACAGATACAGGATAATAACACATCGCTTTCAAAATAACGCCAACAAATCTATCTCTTAACCCACAGCAATCATAGTGGTTGAGTAGATAAGTTTCTACTTCAAAAAACTGTCCACCACAATTCATGGGTACTTGTTTAGGGAGGAAATCCATTATATAGCACGGGGTTTCCAAGAGTTTGTCAATTATGTTCACTTAATCACGCTCCTTTATCAAATCACGATTTGTTTGCCACATCATAGCATATCCCCCAGTAATGTGTAAAGCCAAATTCTACACCGAAAGGAGATCTTAACCTTGGAAGATGCAACGCAATTTCATATCCGACCTGCCCGCCCAGAGGAGGCGGGCTTATTTTATACCCCGCACCCCGAAGAGGATAAGCGGCTGGGTACCGTTGGACATGTCCGCATGGATTTCGGGCGCAGCGGCAATGAGTTCTGGCATACCTGGTGGCCCCGCGGCCCGGAGGAACTGAACAGCCCTGTGTTCAAAGCGGAGCTGCAAGAGGTCGTGGACACGCTGCGGGAGAGTGTGCTGAAAAACCGCTTTGCCATGGAGCGTTTCTGTTATGAACACGGTGGGAAAATCACTGGTGGCTATGTACAGAACTACGGCTACGTCGTGGAAACCGAGCATTACCGCTACTGCCTGCGCTGCAATCCGTCTCCGGGCGATTATAACGGTTATCTGACCTGCTTTGACCTCGATGTCCAGCGGCAGAACATGGTGCGGGACAAGCCCCTGGTGGGCCGCGTTACCTATGCTGGCGGTGATACACATGAGTTTACCGATACCGAAGCCTTTCTCAAATGCATCCGTGATGAACTTCCATATCGCCCCACCACAGGCTTCCGCTACGAAGTGCTAACCGACGATCCCAGCGTCCGCAAGCAGGTGGATGACATGATCTTTGACTTCTATGGCGAGGAAAATCCCCGCCAGTTGGAGGAATATCAAAAAACGCCCGATCAGGGCATGACAATGGGAGGAATAAAATGATGGACAGAAAAATGGTGAATTTTATCAAGGAGCAGTATCCCCCCGGCACCCGCATCCGACTCAATTCGATGGAGGACCCTTATCATCCCATTCTTCCCGGCACGGAGGGTGAGGTGGACTTCGTGGACGATGAAGGACAAATTTTTATGAAGTGGGACAATGGCCGCACGCTGCCGCTCGTCCCCGGCGAGGACAGCTTCACCGTGCTGCTGCCCAAGCTGACCACCATCAAGCTGTATATGCCCCTGACCGCCGATCTCTACGAGCGGAACGAGTACGGTGATTTCGACGACAGCAGCACATTGCTGGAGGGCAGTGAGTTGCGCGGCTATCAGGATCAGATCACGGCAGCACTGGTGAAAAACCGGATGCCGGAGGAAACCGAGCGAGGTCTCATGCATTGGTATGATGAAGCCGACAGCGTTGACCGCAAGGTACGCACCGCCGTCTTCACCGTGGAGGAGCGTGATCGCCAGCTCTGGGGCGTGGCGGAATGCCGTGTCGCCGGGGAATTATCGGACACGGAACTGGAAAACTTAAAGGAATACCTCACCGGACAGGCATCGGACGGCTGGGGCGAGGGCTTTGAGCAGCGGGATATCCTTGTGGATGGTGGAAGTGAATTGTATGTCCACCTTTGGAACTCGGACGAGTGGAGCATCCAAACGGAGCAGGAGCTTTTCTCCCCCAAGCTGGCGGAGGGGCTGCCGGAGTTGTGCTTCTCCACCCTCTCCGGTACCGGTGAGCTCATCTGTATCAAGCGCGGCGAGAGCGGCTACTATCCCAGTGATTGGAGCACAGACGATCCAGCGCATAACCAAGAGTTGGCAGACTATAACAACGAACGGCTTGGGGTGACGCGGGAGCAGCGCCTTGCCATGGAATGCGGTAGTATGCACGGCTGGGGCGTCCCCGGTGCTGACCCCGGTTACTATGAGCAGAAGATGGGAGGAATGAAGTTTGGCTATGGCTGGATGCGGGGCTCGTTCCGCGCATGGATGGATAGCTGAAGGCAGACAACTGCAAAAACCGCAGTGAGTTTATCAACAAAGCGCTGCGCTTCTACATGGGCTATCTCGGCACGGAGGACAACACCGCCTATATCTCCCAAGCCATCCTCACCGCTATTCAGGGTACGCTGGACGACAACAACAACCGTCTGCGGACGATCCTCTTCAAGTGCGCGGTGGAGCTGAATATGCTCTGCCACACCATTGCCGCGCACTTCCGTACTGATCCCATCCACACGCGGGAGCTGCGGGCCTACGCGGTGGATGAGGTGAAGCGCACCAATGGTCAGGTGAGTTTTGAAAACGCGGTGCGGAGCCAGCGGCGCATAGAGCCGGATGACACATGGCCCGGATCGTACTGATCTCGCCCTACCTCAAAGGCGGACAGAACGCCGCGAAGCTGGCCCAGCGCACCCGCTACGTCGCCACCCGTCCCGGCGTGGAGCTGCTGGCGGATGAGCGCAGTACACTCCCCGTCACAAAAAAGCAGCGGGATTTTATCACGCGGCTGCTGAAGTCCTTCCCCTCCTGCTGGGAACTCATTGAGTACGAGGAATATCTGGATCACCCCACCCAGGGCAGCGCCTCCGCGTTCATTCAGCAGGTGCAGGAAGACTACATGGAGGCGCTGGAGCAAAAGGAAAATTTTATCGACTACATCTCCCATCGCCCCGGCGTCCAGAAGGACGGTGAGCACGGGTTGTGGGACGCCAACGGTAAGGTAAAGAATCTCGCGCAGGCGGTACGGGAGGTGGCGGAGCACACCGGAAATGTATGGACACCGGTGGTGGCGCTGCGCCGTGAGGACGCCCAGCGGCTGGGCTATGACAACGCGGAAAACTGGCAGGCTTTGGTGAACGCCTCCATCTGTGACATCGCAAAAGCGTATAAGATTCGACCGGAAAACCTGCGTTGGTATGCTGCGTTCCACCAGAAGCCAAATCAGGTGCATATCCACATGATCCTCTTCTCCGCAGATCCAAAGGAGGGCTACCTCACCAAAGAGGGTATCCGGGAAATGAAATCCGTCTTCGCCAGACGGATCTACCACGCGGATCGGATGCACATCTACCAGCAAAAGGATACCGCGCGGCAGGAGTTGCAGGCACAGACCCGCAAGGCAATGGTGGAATGCATCGCACAACTGAAACATGGTGCAGTGGATAACCCACGACTGGAGCAGCTCACCGAGGAGTTGGCGGAACGCCTGCTGACGGTCAAGGGCCGAAAGGTCTACGGCTACCTGCCGCCAAGGGTCAAGGCCATCGTGGACGCCATCGTGGAGGAGTTGGCGAAGGATGAGCGGGTGTCCGCCGCCTATGAAACGTGGCAGACGCTCTACGAGCAGGTGTGTCTGGACTACGATCAGCGGCCGCCCAAGCGACTGCCGCTCTCCCGGCAAAAGGAGTTCCGGAGCGTCCGCAATATGGTCATTCAGGAAACACTGCAATGGATAGCGGAGCGGCAGCGGTACGCGGATGTGCGGAGAACTCCTTCCATGCAGGAAGGACCTATCATCAAAAAGGATGCCGCAGAAGCCGCGCCAAAGAACTCTGAGGTCACGGCATCTCTCGCGTCGGCGCAGCCCAAATCTGACCGTGCGGCGAGTGCCGCACCAGAAGATCCCGGTTCCTCCGATGCTGCCGCTTCTGAGGGCACCACGCCGCCTGCGGTTGAAGATGCACCGGCTTTTTCTCAGCAGTCAGTTCACCCTGATCAGCAAAAAGCGAGCGCACCGGCAGGAGCGGATCACCATGCCCACACGGTGGGTGAAACCGTCGTGCGGATGCTGCATCACATGAGCAGAATTTTTGAGGACAACAGCAAGATCGACCAGATCCACCGCGGCTTGCAGATCGACCGCAAGCGCCGACAGGAATTGCAGCGCAAGCGGCTGGCGATGGGACACAAGCCGGACGACCATGAGGAACAAACATTCAGATAGCACAAAGCAGAATTATGAAAGGACATGTCATGAGCAAATTTATCTATTTCACGCCGGAGGAAAAAGCACGTGCGCAGAACACGGATCTCGTGTCGCTGCTGCGCGCCCAGGGCGAGCGACCTGTGCGCTCCGGCCGGGAGTTCCGTACGCCCAATGATCCCAGCATCACCGTGCGGGGCAACAAATGGTTTGATCACTCCGCGCGCGTCGGCGGCTACGCCGTCAGCTTCGTCCAGCGCTATTACCGCCTCCCTTATCAGGAGGCGGTTTTGCTTTTGCTGGGCAGGAAAAATAACAAATCGTATGAGCAGGCAAAGCCCGCAAAGGAGGCTCCGAAGCCCTTCGCTCTGCCGGAACCTTACGGAACCATGCGACGTATGTATGCCTACCTCATGCGTCAGCGCCACATTGACCGCGAGGTTATTTCCGCCTTCGTACATGAAAAGCTGCTCTACGAGGACAAGCATCACAACTGTGTTTTCGTGGGGCAGGATGACGGCGGTGAGGCCAAGCACGCGCACATCCGCAGTACCAACAGCGAGGGACGGGTGTTCCGCATGAACATCGAGAGCAGCGCCAGCGAGCACTGTTTTCATAAGAACGGCACAGATAAGTCCCTCTATGTGTTCGAGGCGCCCATCGACCTTCTGTCCCATATTACCCTCTATCCATACGGCTGGCAGGAACACAGCTATGTTGCCTGCTGCGGAACTTCTATTCAGCCAGTGCTGGAACGGCTGCGGCAGAATCCGAAGCTGGACATGGTGTATCTGTGCCTCGACAACGATGACGCGGGCAATGACGCCTGCGACCGTATGACGGATACGCTGGAGGACATGGGCTTGGATGTGGAGCGTCTCTGCCCGGTGCGCAAGGACTGGAATGACGATCTCTGCGCCAAATTCGAGAGGAAGGAGAAAGACGCATGAACGAAAACGTATGGCCCCTGATTTTGCTTGGCGGCGGACTGCTGGCATTTTTGCTTGTGGTGTCCTTCCTCTCCAAGAATTATTCTCTCAACAATTTCAAGAGCAAAACCGTTGGCGACGGTCAGCACGGCACGGCGCGTTGGGCTACTCCCAAGGAGATCCACACGACCTATCATGTGGTCCCGTTCCGCCCTCGCCGCTGGCGCAAGGGAGAGGAACTGCCCACGGTACAGGGCATCATTCTCGGCAGCATGGGCGGCAGAAAGCGCAGAGATAAAAAAGGCGTGATTTTACAGGCCACTCACAAGCTGCTGGAGAGGCTCCGCCGTCCTACAGCAGGGAAAAAAGAAAAGCGAAAGCCGAAGAAAAAGAAGTCGGCGATTTCCAAAATCAAAAATGTGGTGGAAGATCAGCGGGATGTCCGCGCGCTGGTGGACAGCGATGATATCCATTGTCTTATGATCGGCGCTTCCGGCGTGGGCAAAACCGCGTATTTTTTATATGCAAATTTGGAGTACGCCAGCGCCAGCGGCATGAGCTATCTGGCGCTGGACACCAAGGGAGACTTGGCGCGCAACTACGGTGCCATCGCCTCCCGGTATTACGGCTACAAGGTATCCGTCATCGACCTGCGCAACCCAACCCGCTCGGACGGCTTCAATTTCCTGACGCTGATGAATCACTACATGGATATTGCGCGCATGCATCCGGAGAACCTCGCTGCCCGAGCGCGCGCAGAGAAATACGCCAAGATCCTCGCCAAGACCATCATCAACCCGGACGGCGACGCTGCACAATACGGTGAGAATGCTTTCTTCTATGACAGTGCAGAAGGTTTGCTGACTGCCATTGTGCTTCTGCTGGCGGAGTTCGCACCACCAAAGGACGGAGAGCCGGAAAAGCGGCACATCGTTTCCGCCTTCAAGCTGGTGCAGGACCTGCTGGCGGTGCCGAAGTCAAGAGGCAAGAATGGCTTTCAGCTGCTCATGGATGAATTGCCACCGGAGCATAAGGCCCGGTGGCTGGCAGGCGCAGCCCTCACCAGTGCGGATCAATCTATGGCTTCGGTCATGTCCACCGTCATGTCCCGCCTCAACGCCTTTCTGGATACGGAGTTGGAACAGGTCATCTGCTACGACAGCCCCATCAACGCTGAAATGTTTGCCTCGGAGAAGTGCGCCATCTTTCTGATTTTACCGGAAGAAGATCCGGCAAAGAATTTCATCGCGGCGCTCATGATCCAAAACCTGTCCCGCGAATTGTTCTCCGTGGCGGATGAAACCGGCGGCAGGCTCAAAACCCGCGTGGTGCTGTTTTGCGATGAACTTGGTACCATGCCGCCCTTTGACATTCTGCCCCTATTCAGCGCGGGACGCTCCCGTAGGCTGACGCTGGTACCCATTATCCAAAGCCTCGCGCAACTGGAAAAGAACTACGGAAAAGAGGGTGCTGAAATCATATGTGACAACTGCCAGGACACCATCTTTGGCGGCTTTTCGCCCCAGAGCAAAACGGCAGATGCCCTCTCCGCCGCCCTCGGCAGCAGGACCGTGCTGTCCGGCTCTGTCAGTCAGGGAAAGGAGAGTAGCCAGTCCTTGCAGATGATAGAGCGCCCTCTCATGACGCCAGATGAACTGAAATCCATCCCCAAGGGCGAATTTGTGGTGATGAAAACGGGAACTCATCCCATGCGCACCAAACTGCGCCTCTTTCTGGATTGGGGCATCACCTTCGATCCCGATGGTTACCGGATGCCGGAGCGGGCAGCCCGAAAGATCGCCTACATAGACCAGGGCGAACTCGTTCGCAGCATCCATCGGAGCTGCACAAAGAATCCCTATAGGCTTTCTTGTTCAGCTCACTGATGGTAGCGGGCGAAACCTTGCTGCCCCACAGTGCCTCCGTGATGTCCTCCACACGGCGCACGGAAACACCCGCCAGGTACATCTCGATGAGGGCTTCCTCCACGCTGCTCTCCCGGCGACGATACCGCTCGATGATGGCAGTCTTGAAGGACACGCCCTTGAGCCGGGGACGTGGAGCGTAACGTCACCGGAGGTCGTGGTAAGGTTTCGGTCATAGTGTCCGCTGCGGTAGCCCCTGACGGCTCGCTGCGCTCATAGCGGGCCGCCTGCGTCAGCGACTCCGCCTCCTTTTCCAGCAGCTCGTTCAGGGTTTCTTCTACGCTGCCGCGAACCAATTCCTTGATTTGGCCCTTGATAATTTCCTCATTCAGCTGTACAATTTTTCTCGGACATAGTTTGCTGTCTCCTTTTGAATGGTGTGTGGTAACTTCATTCTACCAGAGCCTGCAAGCTATGTCTTCTTTTATGCGATTTTCAATTTGCGCAAGTTATTTTACCTTATCAACCGCCGCCGCTCCAATGGCAGTCTCACCAGCAATTTATATCGGCTGACCAAGCACAAAACGTCACAGCCTCCCGCCAAGGGGGGACTGTGACGTTTTTACTCTCAAAACTCTGTCCATAGGGTAGCGTCATCATGGCGCATCCAGAAGAGCCTACTCTACCGGAGGATACAGGACAGAGAAAAAACAAGAATATGGAGGAACTTATGAAGATGATCGTTAGAAGAACAGCGTTGGCTGTCTGCACCCTTGTCCTGGCAGTGATCCTGCCCACAGCTGCTTCCGCTGCCTGCACAGGCTTTGATGACGTACCGGAGTCTGCGGACTGCTATGAGAGCGTGATGTATCTGGCCAAATGTGAGATCGTCGCCGGAATGGGGAATGAATGCTTCTCGCCGGAACAGCTCATCACTGTGGAGCAATGGGCTGTCATGCTCTGCCGCGCCTATGGTGTCGAAACTATCGGTGACAACTGGCAGGATGTGGGTCGAAGCAGCGTCGTGGAAGCCTACCGGCAGGGCTGGCTGAACGAAACCGCACTCTCCGCGCCGCGCTCACCGATGTGTCGCAGCGTGCTGGTTGAGAGTGCTTTTGCCGCCGCGGATGTTCCGGTCTATGACAGCACGCTCTACAAGGGAGGGGCATCGCTCAGCACGGCTGACAACATCCTGCGCGTGGGGCGGGAGCTCGGGCTGTGCTCTGATGATGCGGATACCAATGCGCTCGTGACGCGCGGAGATGCGGCAATCATTCTTCATGTTGTCCTGACACAGAGCTTCCGCATTGAGGCTCCGCCTGTACCGGTGGCTCTGGTAAACGCGGCAGGCGTCAACATCAATGACTACCTGCTGGCGCTGCGGCAGGTGCCGGAGCCGGTGCTTGCCGCCTTCAACGCCGCCGGCTGGACGTACCGTATCGACTTCGACTACATCAGCGAACTCAGCAAGCAGCTGGACATGAGCTGCATTGGAGCCACCAACTACATCCAGAAAACCATTTACATCTCGGATGCCAGCGCGACGCTCCACGAGTTCGGACATTTTCTCGATTGGATGCTGGGATTCCCCGCAGAGCATGAACAGCTCTTTCGTGCAGAAGCTGCCGCCGCGCCGCTGCGAGACTATGCCAAAACCAACGCCAGAGAATACTTCGCAGACTGCTTTGCCTACTGGGTGAAGTATGCGGAAAATGCCAATGCCATATCGTTGCTGCAAGAATGCGCTCCGATGACGTATCGGTATATGGAAGATTTGATGAGGATAGCAAACCGACTCTAAAATACGTGTCAATAACAGATAGAATCCCAACTTACTTCGAGGCATTTATGGTTTAAACCATAAACGCAAACAATTCGGATTTCACTTGCTCACAATGTTTCCAAGATTCTATGCAGAAATCGTGCCTCATTATAGGACTTGCAGAGACAGGCAATGCCGTAACCGCTTACTTTTCCAGATCATGTCTGCATGGGGCACAGAATTTTTCATTTCCCATTTTAAACGATTTTGATTCGCGTCGTAGGCAAAGCTACTCTCGAGATTATTGCAGCTGCTTCAGCACGTGTAATGGTGTCAGATGGTCTGAATGCTCTGGTTCTTTCATCTCCGGTCAAGATGCCTGCTCTGTAAAGAGCAAGTATCTCATCAGCGTATTCGCTTCGTTCGCTTACGTCAGGAATATAATCATAGTCAATGTCGTTGACAACGGCAAAATCAGATGTTGCTTTCGCGAAAATATGTGCTATTTGCGCTCGTGTTGCGTAAGCATCGAGGCTGGAATATTCGTCGCTCGAGACAATTCGATTTTTTTACACAATAGTTCAGATAGCCATCATACCATTTACCATCATCTGATGCTGAAAAAGAGATTGTCTGGTTATTACATGTGGCATGGACAACAGCAGCCATTTTAATTGCTTCGCTCAGTGTGATATTGCCTATAGGGTGAAATGTACCGTCAGTATATCCGTTCATAATGCCCAACTGGACAACTGACTTTATAACGCCCTGTTGCTGACTTCCATACCATGCTGACTCATCCGCGTCCAGGAAGCCATAATAGTCGGTAGACGCACTGAACTTGCTGTCGGTATCTGTAAGGCTGTCCGTATCAATGCAGGTAATACTATTCCGAATTGTCTCTGACCATCCCCATAGACGGCCGAGGTTGTCCCTATACTGCCACTCTGCCGGCAAATATATAGCCGTATTGTCGCCGTCTTGTTGGAAAGCCCTTGCTTCGGTGATTGTGTCTGATTTAATAGACAGCTGTTGGTACTCTTTCAGCTTGGAATTGTCGGAGAAACCGTTGGTCATATAAAGCTGCACAGAATCATCATTTTGCTTCTTGGCATGAACAATCAAACCGGCAGTGTCTCCCAGCCTTTTTCCGTCGCTGAGCCTCACAAGGCCGCCTCTGTTCAGACTATTGCTCTTTTCCGGGCCGACAAGATACGACAAGTACACCTCGTTACCGCAGCTTGTCATGGAAGCGTAAAAGTTCACAAATTCTTGGGGCAAAACCTTATTATCGCTAACTGGGATACTGTACTGATTGATCCATTTTCCGTGTTCATTCAAAAGGAATACCTTGCCAGTATAGGCATCTACAAAACATGGCCTGCCATTCAATGCCGAAATCGCATAAGGCTCTGTGCCAGCAGGAATGTCCACAGATTTGACGATCTCATCGCTATCCCAGTAACACAGCGAACTTCCATTTTCCCATAAGGCAACATTTTCGCAGAGGACAACATTACTGGCCGCAGCCACATTAACATTGTCTTGAAGAATAAAAAGGCTATATTGCAAACCCTTTGGATTCTTCGGATAGAATAGGTCAAGCCAAACTGAACCATTTGGTTGGACAGACATATTCTGAATGATCATCTCATCTTCTAAATCTTCGCCGCTTCGATAGCATGCCTGCAATTCAAGCGTCTTTTCATTTATACAGGCTACTGCATCTTTGCCTATCGAGTTATCATGCAAAAGAAGCCACATATGATTATCTTGAGCTACCATGTCTTTCACATAATAGGAATCTATTCCGCAGCTCAGTTTAGAATTGTTCTCACGATCAATAGCCGCAACACTGGAATTGAATATGACCGCAACGACCAACGGGAGTATTATGCAGGCTTTTTTGAGTTTGTCTATTCCGTTTCTTTCCATGAGCATGCCTCCACTGCAAAATCATTTTGTTTTATCAATAGCCATACTAAAGGAGCTGATGGGATAAGTCAATAATTCTTTTAACATCTGATATATAGATGTAAAAAGAGAACACATCCTTACAAGGAATAACGCGCCATTCATTTTTCGACAAGTTAGCCAAATAAATATTTTCAGCTATGTGCAAAATGTTCTTCAAGTGGTACATCAATGTAAATTATAGGTTGTTTTCCGTGCCAAACCATACACGTACACTATAGATATTTCGAAATCCTTCAAGGGTTTGATATCCCCGCACATCTGTTATAGAATGGAACGAAAACCGGTCTGGGTGAAGAAATGAGATCTTGCTGGTCGTATTGCTTTTTATGTTGGGACAGCAATACGACAGCGGAGAACAGGGAATCTTCCAAAATTCCCGATAAAAATTCTTGCTTTGATGTAGTATTTCGCCCCGATTTGCGAGGTAATAAATAGAAGGGTGTGATTCCTTGTGGATGATATTAAGATCATTGATTTGTTCTTTGCACGTTCTGAGCTTGCAATCGAAGCGCTGGACGGCAAATATGGGGCGATTTGCCATAATCTTTCCCGCAGCATTTTGAAGGATCAACAGGACGCAGAGGAATGCGTGAATGATGCCTATCTCGGTGTTTGGAATGCGATCCCTCCGCACAGGCCCAATCCGCTGTCCGTCTTTGTCTGCAAGATCGTTCGGAATATTTCTATCATGCGTTATCGGGCCAATACAGCTCTCAAGCGAAACAGCAATTACGACTCGACAATGGAGGAATTGGAAAACTGCCTTTCTTCCTCAGTCTCGGTTGAAGACTCTCTCGAGGAAAAAGAGTTGATTGCGATCATTGAAGACTTTCTCAGGGACTTGTCACAGGAAAACCGCGTGATCTTCCTGCGGCGCTACTGGTTCTCCGACAGCTATGCAGAAATTGCGGCTCGAACCGGCCTGACGGAAAAGAATGTCTCTGTCCGGCTTTCCCGAATCCGTAAGCAATTACAAACACATCTTGCAGAAAGGGGTGTTTTGGTTTGTTGACATTGGCTCAGAAATTCTCCAGCGCAATGAATGGGATCGACGATGAGTTCATCGAAGAGGCGCTGACCTATGAACGGTCCAAAAAGCGCAAGCCTTCCTGCGTACTGCGAATCGTCCTCGTCGCGGCCCTCATCTCCGTGCTTTTGTTCACGTCGGCGCTGGCGTTCTCGCCATCACTTCGTGAGAACACGCTGAATGTCCTGGTTGAAATCTTCTCCGACCACGCCACGTTCTGTGTCGAGGGAGATGAGCCAGCCGGATCCTATATCGCCGGTAAAATCGACTACTCGGCGCTGGAAGAGACCTATCGTCTTGATCCGGAAGGCTGCTACCGGGTCGATTTTGCCAGTGGCGCTACATTTTTCGGCAACAACGGTGAGATCATTTCAATCACCGTCGTGGCCATTAGAGACGGCTTAGTAGGAGGCTTTGAAATTGCTGACGATGCAGAGTCAAAGTCCATCACGCTTTACGGTAAGGATGCTACGCTTTACTGGGGTGAGGACCAGGAATGCGCGGGAGAAACCGGTACAGAGGCCTACATCTTTCAGATTGATGAAGAAAACGGTTGGCTCATCAACTTTCGGAGCTTCAAGCTCTCGCCGGACGAGCTTGTCTCCGTCGCAGAACAGGTCAAAATCTCATAGTCCGCTTACATTGCGTGCAATGAGCAAATCCTTACACTCAATGTTATCGATGCAATGAGTTATCAGGAATGGCAGTATCAAACATCACGCGGCATATCGGCCACATTGGCGCTCGGCCCTGGCAGAGCACTAATTCTGTCTGATTTGCCGGACAGCTTTATGACCATCATTATTTTGGCGGGAAGTACCGACGGCTTGACGCGGGATCTGCTTGAAGGACTGGCTGACAGCTTCGATCTTTCAAAGCTCACTCCGATAGTGCTGCCGGGATCTCTCTACATTCCATCACCTTAATTTTTCATTTCAGAATATGCAGGAGGCCTTTTATCATGCGCCAAATTTCGAGACTTTCGGTCATCGCCGTAAGTACCGCTCTCCTTATGACATTAAGTTCATGCAGCGGCACACAGAGCACGCCGGAAGCCGATGACCAGCCGTCCACTCCAACAGAAAATAGAGAAACAGTAACTTCAGGGCAAATATCTGATGTGCCGGAGAACAACAATGCCAGCGGCGATTCTCCGCAGGGATCTGTCACCGATGCCGCAAACTTTGAAATAACGGAAAACGAGGATGGCACAGTTACCATTAGCCGGTATATCGGTACTGAAACAGATATTGTGATTCCCTCACAGATCGGCGGAAAAACTGTTTCCGCGATTGGAAACGTCACGGGTACAACCGGAGCGTTTGAAGGCTGCACGAGCATAACCGCCGTGGTGATTCCGGATGGTGTGACGGAAATTCAGGACAACGCCTTTTACGGCTGCACTTCGTTGGAGACGGTGACGATCCCTTCCGGCGTTACACTCCTGCGCAACTGTGCTTTTTGCGACTGTCCAAACTTGCGTGCGGTCTACTTCAAGGGCGATGCACCGCAGCAAGCCAATTATGTATTTGATTCCACCGAAAATGTCACCATGTATTATCAGGACGGGACCTCCGGCTGGGAGAATCCCTGGCACGGACGTCCTGCGGAAGTATATATCCCCGAATAAAAAGTGCAAGGGCCATGCTCAAATCTAACATCAAGAGGACAAGCACCATGATGAAACGTCTATTTCCCACCGCGCTTGCGGTATTGCTCCTGCTGCTTGCAGGCTGTACAGCAAAGCCAGATACATCCAATCAATCAAAGCCCGCGGAGTATTATTTGACCGATACCGACCTTCCGCTGGATGATGCTGCGCGGCTTCGCGCCGCGCCGGATTTCCTGACGGCGGAACAGCAAACACTTTACAGGCAGGCGTTTGCGCTCTACAGCGCGATGTTTGACGGTGAAACGACCGGCATCGACGACGCCTTCCCCGCCGCAGGCGGCCAAACCGAGTACGACGAGTACACGCCGGATGGCTCCGACTATACCTATATCAGCTCCCACAGCCGTTGGCAGTCCTGGGCTGACTTTGACCGCGTTATCCACGCGCTGTTCACCGATACGTTCTGGTCTACCTGCAATGACGACGGCAACGCACCGATCTACATTGAACACGACGGTCGGCTTTTTATCCTCGACTGCGCCTACGGCGACCAATATTACAACAGCAACATTCCAGATGAATATACTCTGACCTCACGGACGGATGATCGTATCGACTTCACGGTGACGGCGCACTACTCTTATCCCTATCCTCGCCAGGACGAAACCGAGGCCGAGCGCGACGAGCGGCTGGAAACAAGCTATGAGTACACGCGCACCTATCCGGTCACTCTGATCTATACTGATGCAGGCTGGCGTTTTGATGCCTTCACCACGCCGAATCAGGCAGATATGCAGCTCATCGGCGAGTGGGACGGTGTAGAGGAAACTGATTTCTATTTGCCAAATAATTAAATAGCCTTTCCCTCCCGTGCCCGCAAGGCTTAATGCAGCCGACTGATCTTGAAAAGGATTCTGTTGACATCGGCTGCAGCGAATGGATGCCCGTCAGCACGACGGTAAAATTGAGGTGCAAAGTCGTGCAGCGGAAATGGGTACAAGAGGGCGGGAACATCTTGCAAGGATGTTCCCGCCTGTAAGAAGCTGCAGATTTTTACTTAGTTCTCCTTTTTCAGAAAGCATTTTCACTTCGTCACTTCGACCAAAGAAACACTCTCAGCCATATGCACAAGGTCATCTGCACTCATCTGCGCTTGAATAGTAAACTGAATGTTACTTTGAGTGTCAATCCATGTAATAGCATTGCTATCATTTTCCTGGTCTGTAGCAACAAAAATATAAGCTTCATATCCATTTATATTATCTATCACAACTTCATCTGTGCTATCTAAAACAAATTGCGAAGCTGCGCCCTGTTGAATATAAATATAATGAAGTGTAATCGGATAGCCGGTGTCACTCTGGTATAAAATCGACACCTGTATTTGGGTAGCTATTCGTTCTTCTTGGTTTTCAACATATCCCTCCGGTAATTCAGTAATGGTATACTCTGGAAGATCGCCGACCATATGAAAAAACGAATTCAAGCCGCGGCGCTTGCACTATGCGCCCTTATACTCTTTGCCACGGCTACCGGCTGCGGCAAGCAGGAAAAAACGGCTACAGAGCAGCCTGCGCTGGAGGCGGTGGAATATTCCAACCTGACCGATGAGGATTCCAGAAAACAGCTTTCCGAGCTTCTCACGGATGCGGGAATCGAAGAATCACGCATTGCTGCTCTACTGAATCGAGTGGAACAGTTTAACGCCAGCGTCAAGAGCGAATGGCTGACCGATGGCTTCGAGAGCGCCGCGCCGACCGACACCAAGTATGATCCCTACGAAATGCAGGATGAATGGACAGCGGCAAACGGCAGCTTTCCCGGTTATAACTGCCGCATTACAGCATTTGGCCTGTTCAGCGAATTCATCACAGCAGGAGCCGACCAGCCGGAGGTACAGGGCGAGGACTCGCTCTTTACCGATTTAGAGACAGTCGACGCCGATCCTAACGCGCTCTGCGGTGACAGCACCGCCCAAATTCTGCGCGCTGTTCGCACCGGTGAATGCCGCGGACAGCACAGAGGTCGAAGCGCAGGTCAAAGCGCTTCAGGAGGGCTGGGCAACCCGCGGCATCGCGTTTGCCGACAGCAAAGCGAGCATGATCTCTGTTGTCTTCCATGATAAATTCTCGGATGAGGACAATACGCTCTTCATTGGTCATATCGGCGTGCTGCTGCCAGCGGAGGACGGTACGATGTACTTCATCGAAAAGGTGGCGTTCCAGGAGCCGTACCGTTTAAGAACCGCACGGAGCTGAGCGACTACCTGATGGAGAAATACGATACCTCATGGGGCCAGGATACGACACACCCCTTCATCATGGAGAACGATACTCTGATGGACGGATACCGACCGAACCCTCTGGAGGAAACAAACCCTTAAAATTGAAACAGCAGCGGGATGACATTGCCATTCCGCTGCTTCTACTTTACAGAACAGGCACACAACGCCAGAAAGGAGAAAGCCCATGAATATCCGCAAGCCTACAGATTACAGCATCCTATTTTCCGAACTGGACAGACTTATGGCTGAGCAGCTTTCACAGATGAATTTGTACTGCGAGATTGGTCGGCTGGTCAGCAGCGAAGCAGAGAAAGGCGCGGCTGTTGTAGCCTCTGAACATCTGCGAGCGGCCTATCCTGCGGCTGATGGCTTTTCTCTCCGCAATTTGCGTATGCGGGCGTTTTACGCGACCTATGAAGAATCCCCTGAAATCACACGGCTGGCGATGAACCTCGGCTGGACGCAGAATGTGGCGATTTAAGAGTGGGGCAGCAGCAACGAGGAGCGGGCGTGGTACATCCGAGCTGTGCTGCGCTTCGGCTAGAAGAAAGCAAAACTGCTGGAAGCCATAGAATCTCAGGCATGGCTGCATTCTTCTCTCGACGAGCAAGCGGTTTCCTGCTATACTGGTGGAAAAGAAGCAACGCAGGAGAGCGAGAGCGATGAAAAAGATACTCTTTGTGTGTCACGGCATTATTTACAGAAATCTCTAAAATCCCCTGTAATATCAAGGCTTTTCAGGCTTGAAGGTAGTGCTACTACACCACTACTACACCAGTGAGTCTCGATGTGACAAAAATTTTGAAATCGAGGTCAAGCTTATGGAAAGCAAAAAGAATATCAATGGAATGGATTATGTGCTGGCAGGAGATTACTACATTCCGGATCTGAAGCTTCCCAATGAGGAACGCCCTATCGGAAAATATGGGCGGATGTACCTGGAGTATTTGAAAGAGCATAGCCCTATGAGATTTAACGATCTGGTTCTGGAAGGACAGCTCTGGACTTACCTTGCCGATTTGAACGAGCAGACACAGGAGCGTTTGTCCCTGATTGTTGAGCAGATGAAGGTATCTGAGGGCGTGACTGAGGAATTGAAAGCAGCAGACCAGATGGCCTGGATTCGAGCCATGAACAGTATCCACAATCGGGCAGAGGAAATTGTGTTGGAAGAAATCGTATATAGATAATATCTTGCCGGACTTCATTTTCGATGGAGTCCGGCTTTCTATATCCAGAAGCAGTATTTTCTGCGTCGGCAAAAAGTGCAACAACTTCGCCTTGAATGCTATTGATATTTTTGCCGATGGCATGGTATACTATATAATAGATTAATGTAGTTTTTTGGATATATGAGATTGGAGTGTATGGCTCTTTTGCAGCAAAAACCCTTGCTAACAGATTAAATGCAAAGGAATTTCGTTGTGCTGTAGACAATTTTGTGCAACAAGCAGAAATGGAATTGGGACAATATTACAAGACTAAGGATGTGAAGGGTAATGAAGGTGTTGTGCGTCATATTATTTTGAGTGAGGTGTTAATTTGTCCTGAATGTGATAAGGAACTGTCATATTTTGAAAATGGCACCAAGCGCAACCCTGTGCAGTTCACAAAGACAATAACCTGCCCTCATTGCGGAAAAACTCATGATACGGATACTTTCAAGCCTGCACTTGAAAATATTTATGATTCACTGTTGAAAAAGGAAATTGTCCGGAAAAAGCGTGAGCCTGTGTGGGTATATGGCACAACAAATGGAAAAAACTGGGATCGCAAGGTGAATGACGAAGATAGAGTTCTTATTAAAATGTTGGAAGAACAAGAGTTTGAAGAATCTGATATACCGAGGGAAATTTGCTGGGGCGAACTTCATAGAACTGGTTATCATTTAGGCATTACTCATTTGCATCAGTTCTACACTAAAAGAAACTATACTGTTATGTTCAAACTCTGGAAACTAACGGAGCGGTATCCCAACAACGTTCGAGAAGCATTACAGCTTCTTTTGCTCAGTTATAATTCGACGCATTGTACTTTGATGACTCGTGTAGTTGCAAAACGAAATGCTAAAGATTTTGTTTTAACGGGTGCTCAAAGTGGTGTTTTATACATTAGTAAATTACCTGTCGAAAAAAATATTCTTTTGGGATTGAAGCGTAAGTCGATTCCATTTGAGGAAGCATATGGTTTATTAGAAAAATGTACTGGAGAACTTATAATCCACAATTCTTCGAGTGAGAAAATGTTGGAGAAAACAGGATCGATTGATTTTGTGTTTACAGATCCTCCTTTCGGAGATTTTATACCTTATGCTGAAGTCAACCAGATTAACGAATTATGGTTGAATCATACAACGGATCGAGAAAAAGAGATTATTAGTCCTTCTCAGGAAAAAAGTGTAGCTGATTACCAATGTATGTTGACAAGAGTGTTTACAGAAATATCTCGTGTGCTTAAACCAGACCATTATGCTGCAGTAGTATTTCATGCAGCTAAAGCTAAAATATGGGAAGCTTTTGAACATGCTATCTTAGATTCTGGTTTAGCTGTTTGTATGACAAGCATACAGGGAATGAGAGGCTTACCAATCATACCTTGGCAATCTTCGGTACACAAAGATCTCACGCAGCGCCTTATAAGGAAACAACGATTATTTCCTAAGCAGACATTATCTGTTCGACTTCGGTTTGGCGTTTATAAAAACTGTATGTTTTCAAAAAACAAAATAATTCAATGTAATTGATAGGAAGCATCCAACTTCAACGGTTGGGTGCTTTTCTTTTGCCCTAAAAATTGTTATTCATTATAGATTGAGCATTTTATCGAGTGCGCACCGCAGTGGAAGATCCTCTGTACAAGGTCATAAAATCCTGGAAAAGGCACTGTAAAAATGAACTTACTCTACCTACTAGGCAATAAAATGATGCTTCAAAATCCATTATACTTTTCTCAAAGCTAAAGCAAGCCACCTTCCCTTAGGAACTAAGGGCGCATTTCTATACCGGTTATTCCATTCCGATATGTGCGTTCTCCGAAGGTAAATGCAAAGACCCATGCTGCGTTAAAGCCGATTTTGGATGAAATGAAGAAAGAAAAATAGCCTTCATTGATTCCAGCGGTGCAAAAGCAGCAGTTCACGCCAAACAGCCCCGGTCCCCTATGAAAGGGACCGGGGCTGTTTTTTTGCGTCACTTCATGGAGCGTGCCAGGAACGCGGCGATCTGCGCGCGGGTGCAGGTACCGGTGGGGTCGAAATGACCGTTACCCACGCCGGTGGTAATGCCGTTCTCCACGGCCCAAGCCACGGCCTGCGCGTAATAGCTGTCAGTGGGAACATCGGTGAAGTTCGCCGTACCACCCGCCGTGGGCTGGCCCACGGCCCGCCACAGCATCGTCACCATCTGGGCGCGGTTGATGGCGGCGTTGTGGTTCGCGCCGTCGGAAACGCCCTTGTCCTTGGCCCAATTCTGTGCCTTTTCGTACCAGGTGTTACCGCCGGTCAAGTCCGCGTCATTCTGCCGCGCGAGGATCGTCCAAAGCTGCGCCCGGGTGGTGGAGTTGTTGGGCGCGTAGATCGTGGCGCTTATGCCGTTCACCAGCCCGCGGGCGCTGACGAAGTCGATCTCGTCCTTGGCCCAGTGGTCTTGCGTATCGATGAAGCCCTTGGAGTTGTCAACGATCTTCACCGTCGCGCTGCCGTCCACGGTCAACTGGATACCGTCCTCGGTGGGAATGGAATCCTTCAAAATTTCCTCCGTGCCGTCGGGGTGGACGAGCACCGCCACCGTACCGGGGGTCACGTTGGAAACAGGAATTTCCACCTTGGTCTCGCCCGCGCCCTTGGGAAGCTCGATGCTCACCGTGGGGCGGTGCTGCTGTTCTGGGTGGCCTCGACCTCCACAGGAACCTTGACCGCCTCGCCGTTCTTCTTCGCGTCCTCAACAGCCTTGCCGCTGACCTTGGCCGCCGCCTTCGGTCTGGCCGTTTTTGTCGATTTTCACCGTGCCGGTGGAGCCGTCAGCGGCCTTGTTCTCGGTGACGGAACTGCCGTCCTTCTTCGTCTCGGCCTTGGTCACGGAGCCGTCCTTGCCGGTGGTGGTTTGGGTCACAGAGCCGTCTCTCCGGGTCTCGGTCTTGGTGGTAGAGCCGTCGGTATTGTTCTTCGTCTCCGTTTTAATGACCGGATTGCTGTCATGGCTGTCCCGGTCGGAGGAAGATCCGCCGGAACTGCCGCCCGTAGAGCTGCCGGGCTGAGAGGGCGTAGTGCCGCCGGTCACGGTGACCGTGCAGGTGGCGGATTTGCCCGAACCGTCCGCCGCGGTGGCGGTGATCGTCGCGGCACCTGCCTTGACCGCCGTCACGGTGCCGTCAGGGGCTACCGTGGCAACATCCTCGTCAGAGGACGCCCACTTCAAAGCCTTGTTGGCGGCGTTCTCGGGCGTGACCGTGGCGGTCAGCGTTTCGCTGTTTCCAACAGAAATCGAAGTTTCCGCCTTGTTAAGCGTGATTTGGGAAACAGGGACGATCTCGGGCGTCACGGTGCGGACGTAGCCGCAGATGTTGCAGGTGGTGTCCGCGTCATCGTCGTAGATGTGCGCCGCTTTGTCCTTGATGCTTTCGGACTGATTCGGGCACGCCGCGTCGGTGCATTCGTGCCAGTGATTCGTACCGTCCTTGCTCCAATCGCCGTAGCGGTGCTCGTGCGCGGGCGGCGTCACGGTGCGGACGTAGCCGCAGACGTTACAGGTGGTGTCCGCATCATCGTCGTAGACGTGCGCCGCTTTGTCCTTGATGCTTTCGGACTGATTCGGGCACGCCGCATCGGTGCATTCGTGCCAGTGATTCGTACCGTCCTTGCTCCAATCGCCGTAGCGGTGCTCGTGCGCGGGCGGGGTGACGGTGCGGACATAGCCGCAGACGTTACAGGTAGTGTCCGCGTCATCGGTGTAGATGTGCGCCGCTTTGTCCTTGATACTTTCGGACTGATTCGGGCACGCCGCGTCGGTACATTCGTGCCAGTGGTTCGTACCGTCCTTGCTCCAATCGCCGTAGCGGTGCTCGTGCGCGGGCGGCGTAGTACCGCCGGTAACGGTGACCTTGCAGACCGCGGATTTGCCCGAACCGTCCGCCGCAGTGGCGGTGATCGTCGCGGCACCTGCCTTGACCGCCGTCACGGTGCCGTCAGGGGCTACGGTGGCAACATCCTCGTCAGAGGATGCCCAAGTCAAAGCCTTGTTGGCGGCGTTCTCAGGCGCGACCGTGGCGGTCAGCGTTTCGCTGTTTCCAACAGAAATCGAAGTTTCCGCCTTGTTAAGCGTGATTTGGGAAACAGGGACGATCTCGGGCGTCACGGTGCGGACATAGCCGCAGACATTACAGGTCGTATCCGCGTCATCGTCGTAGATGTGCGCCGCTTTGTCCTTGATGCTTTCGGACTGTTCCGGGCAGTCCGCATCGGTACATTCGTGCCAGTGGTTCGTACCGTCCTTGCTCCAATCGCCGTAGCGGTGCTCATGCGCGGGCGGGGTCACGGTGCGGACGTAGCCGCAGATGTTGCAGGTGGTGTCCGCGTCATCGTCGTAGACGTGCGCCTCTTTGTCCTTGATGCTTTCGGGCCGTTCCGGGCAGTCCGCATCGGTACATTCGTGCCAGTGGTTCGTACCGTCCTTGCTCCAATCGCCGTAGCGGTGCTCATGCGCGGGCGGCGTGGTATCGCCGGTAACGGTGACCTTGCAGACCGCGGATTTGCCCGAACCGTCCGCCGCGGTGGCGGTGATCGTCGCGGCACCTGCCTTGACCGCCGTCACGGTGCCGTCAGGGGCTACCGTGGCAACATCCTCGTCAGAGGATGCCCAAGTCAAAGCCTTGTTGGCGGCGTTCTCAGGCGCGACCGTGGCGGTCAGCGTTTCGCTGTTTCCAACAGAAATCGAAGTTTCCGCCTTGTTAAGCGTGATTTGGGAAACAGGGACGATCTCGGGCGGCGTCACGGTGCGGACGTAGCCGCAGACGTTACAGGTGGTGTCCGCATCATCGTCGTAGACGTGCGCCGCTTTGTCCTTGATGCTTTCGGATTGTTCCGGGCACGCCGCGTCGGTACATTCGTGCCAGTGGTTCGTACCGTCCTTGCTCCAATCGCCGTAGCGGTGCTCGTGCGCGGGCGGCGTCACGGTGAGCGTCGCGGGCTCGGAGTATACGGGAGGCGTGCTCACGCGGTCACTGCCCGTATGGTTGTTCGTGTTCCAGAGCACACAGCGGAACAGCTGGCCGCTCTGTGCCGCCGTGACGGACGGGATCGTATAGCTGGGCGTGTAGTTCCAGAAGTCCGCCGTACTTTTGCCGCCGGCGCCTTCGATGTCCGTCCAGTTTTGGCCGCCGTCGGTGCTGCTCTGCCACTGATACTCCAGCGTGTTGAGATATTGATCGATCAGCTTGGCGGAGAATGTCACCGAATCACCCGCAGCCGCGGACACGCTCTGCGGCTGCTCCGTGACCACGGGCGTGACGCACACATTGAGCCGCCAGTAACCGGTCACGGTCTTGACCGTATTGCCGGGATAGGTCAGCGTGACATGGAAGCAAACACTCTGATAGTCCATCTCATCCGTGATGGTGATGGGATAGGATTCGCCCGCGGGTGGGATCGCAGCCCACTCCTCTTCCGTTGGCATAACGTTTCTGCAGTACTTCCAGCGGTATTTTGCTGTGACGCCCGTCAGAGAGCTTACGGGATACCAGGTACTATTGTCGTATAAACCGGCGATAATCGTTGCGATCTCGCCCTGAATGAAGTCGCCGTTTCCCCGCATGGGCGAGGCCGCGCCGCGCAGATATGCGGGACAGTAGTACGAGGTAAATGTATGGGAATATGTCGTGCCATCCTTATTCGTCGCCGCGCAGCGGAACTTTGCACCGTGCAGGGACAGGGGCAGGATCGCCTGATAGGTGGCTTCGGTCGCGCCCTCGATGTTCTCCCAGGTCTCGCCGCCGTCCCGGCTGACCTGCCATTGCAGCGCGGGCGCGGGCGTGCCGGTGACATCAACGGTCAGGGTCATGTATTCATTGCTTTCGACCACGCGGCTGACATCCTCCTCCGGGCTGGTGAACTCCGGCAGGTCGCCGGTGGTCATGCTGCCGTCCGACTTGGGATAGTATTTGTTCCCGCCGACGGTCACAGTCTCCACCTCTGCATCCTTGGGGATCCAGAGGTAGAGCTTTCCGCTGCCGTCGGTGGTGACATGGCTGTCGTTGAATGCCGTACCTTCCGGAAGCCCGGAAAGGGTGACGTCCTCCACGGCGGTGTTCTTTTGCGAAAGGGTCAGGGTGACCTTTTTCAGCTCATTGCCGCCGGAATCTTTCACGACTGTGTTCACCGGAACATCCAGATCGACACTGCCGCCGTTGATGACAACGTTGGCGCAGTTGACCGTGCCGAGACCGAGGACGGTGCTGTTTGAGATGGTAAGTTTCCCAAGCGTCGTCTCCGGCTTGTTCGTGCAGTTGTTGATGAGCGTGATACCATTGAATGTCAGGGAGGCACCGGTGCTGCCGTCCATGGCGTGGTCGCCGCGGAGCGTCAGCTTTCACCGCCGGACTGCCCCTTGATGGTCAGACCGCCCGAACCCTTGAGCGTCCAGACCGCATCGGTGCTGCCTTCGTTGGACCTCATGACACTCTCAGTGTTTTCCATCAGCACGATTGAAAGCTTCGAGCGGTCATCCAGCTCCACGCGCTTGTTCGGACCGCTCAGGTCCAGTCCGTTGAGCTTGACCTCCGCCTCGCCGCCTGTAAGCATACGGATGCCGAAGTCTGTGATAAACTTCCAATCCGCCTGGAGCTTGACGTCTTTTTCCGGGTGATAGCCGATCCAGGTGTCCTTTGCAGAGTCCCCCAGATAGCCCGCACAGAGCGCGGTGTTGTCTCCGCCGGGGGTGCCGCGGAAGGCAAGCACGCCCGAGGCGAGGAGCAGGTTGAGCAGGATCATCTTGCCGCTGGCGCTGTTGTCGGCGGTGGTGATGATGGGCGCGTCTTTCTGCGGATCATGGATGAAGCCGACCGGCGAGCTGCCGTCGTCCTGAAAGCCCTCCACACTCATGATCCTTGTACCGTTCGGAAGCCAGAGGTAGACAGTGTTGCTGCCGACGAGCATGCTGAGATCCTTAATAATGTCATCGTTGACAGTGTTGGGGATATTCACGCGCAGTTGTGTGACCAACGGGTAAAAAGTCGACTGCATGGTGCCGCTGGTAGCGTCGGTGCGGTAGGCGATCATCATGAGGTTCCGGCTCTGGTTCATGTCCTCCAGCTCGACCTTTGTCCGGTAAACAGGATTGCCGCTGTGATCCGTGACACCGGTGATCGCCTTGCCGGAGGTATCCGTCAGGTTGGCGTTGCTCCTACGGTCGATCTTCACCGTGCCGCCGGAGTGCTCCCCCTCCAGGGTGCTGCGCGTGACGCGCAGATTTCCGGCAAAGCCGGCGCTGATCCAGCAGTTTTCAACGGATACGTTGGCTCCCGTTCCGCCGATGGTCTTACCTGCGGCGTAAACGGCGCAGTCCTTGAAATTCACAGTTGCGCCGCTTGCCGCCGAAAGACCGCCCATGAGCGCCAGTGAGGACTGCGCCATGCCCCCGCCGATGAGGTTCAGCGTGCCGCCCTGTTCCACATAGATGGTGGGTGCGCTGCCGCTTTTCAGATAGCTCTTGCCTGTGAGCTTCAGGTTCAGCGTCGCGCCGCTGCGCACGGTAAGAAAGGTGTGATCGCGCACGATTGCAAGACCATCGAGCACGACGGTATGCTCACCCTCCCGCACATCGATGCCGTAGTAATTATTGTAGTCCGCCGCAAGGACTTTGCTGAAGCCCTCTTTGAGGTTCAGCTCCTGCTGCGTGCTGCCGGAGCTGTAAACATTCTGCTTGATGGAATCTGTATCCCCGGGGCGGTCGGCGTTGCGATAGTACCAGGTTTTTCCCTTGTTGTTTTGGTCCTCATTGTAGCTGAGCACCAGCACGGCATTTCGGATGCCGCTGATCTCCACCTCTTTTTCAGGGCTTACGGTTGTTTCGAGGATCACATTCTTGTAGATGCTGCCGTTCACCGGCTTTGTTATGACGGCCTTTGTGTATGCCGTGTCTCCATTGGTCCCGGAAAGATCCCAGCTGCCGTTGACCTTCAGCGCGCCGTTTTCATTCTCGTTTGAAAGAATCGGGTTCTGTGTTTTCGCGTACAGATAGCCGCCGAGGTCGACCGTCAGGTTCGAGGAAACGTAAATAGCTTCCTTGCCGTCGTATCGGTTGGTCTTCGTACTGTAGCCGTTGGAATAGGCACGGACGCTTCCCCCGCCGCCGATTTCCAGTGCATTGGCCTTGATGCCGTAGCCCTGACAGCCGTCATTGCCGTTCCGACCGTCGCTCGTGGCGGTCACCTGACCGCCGACGACGCGCAGTGTTCCGCCCACAAGCAGGGCGACGGGATAGTCATTTTGGTATACACAACCCTTGGTGGTCGCATTAAGCGTGCCGTTCACTGTCAGATTGTTCTTAACATTGAGCGCGTAGAAGTCCAGATTGTTTCCCTTTGTCTCCGCAGTGACGCTCGTCCCGGCGCCGACGGCCATGCTCCGCGTCACGGTTCCATTCATGTAGCTGCGCAGTGTCAGATCCACGCTCCCGCTTGTCTCAATGCCGCCGGACTGAATGGGGAAGGTCTGGGCTTCAACGGTCAGGCTCCCGCTGCCGGAGAAGCGGACGGTATTGCCCCAGATGCCGAGATAGCGCGGCGTATTCACATCGGAAGCGGCGGGCATATACTTCAAGCTACTGGAATCACCAATGTAATTTCTGCCCTCAAGCACGATGTTCAGCGTCCCGACATTACGGCTGTCGAGAAAGACGTTATAGTATTTGAATATGCCGGACAATTGCTCGGACGAGACCTTTGTATAAGTGTCGATCGTGCAGTTTCGCAGCGTCAGCGTCTTTGTGTCAGCGTCATACTTGAAGCCGCCGGTCGTATCGTAAGTGCTGCTTATAGAGCTTTGTGTGATGTCGAGAACGGTGCTGCCGAGGGTAATCGTGCCATTCGCCGCCCGCGCACTGATGCCATTGGCCGCCCGCATTGCGGCAGGGCTTTTTTTGGCGGCAACGGCGTCACTGCCAAGTTCATCATCCGCTGGCGCGGATGATCCCTCGTCCTCCGCGATGGCGTTCGGCTGCTCCTTACCGAGCTTCGACTCTTCCGTGCAGGCTGTTTCGCAGATGCTTGGGGAAGCATCTTCTCCCCTTTTCTCGTCATCTGCGAATGCTGTTGTGGGGATCAGGGTCAAGCACAGAGCAAACGCGGTAAGCAAGCTAAGAAATCTTCTTTTCATCGTGATTCCTCCATGATAAAAGAATTTTGGCTTCTCCAAGGGGATACCCCTTGCCTAAATTTGTTTTTCCGTCAGGGCTTCAAAGCCCTTTTCCGCCTGCCGGACGGTCTTTTGGATGATGCCCAAAGCCATTGTGTGAAGGTCCATCTGCAAGACTGCCGCCGTGATTGCCGCGCGTTTCTCCTTCGGCACGTCATAGAGCTTGAGCGAGCAGTCCAGAAAGCGGGATATCTTGGCGTCCATCGTGAAATACACGTCGCAGGGAACCGACATGAAGCCCCGCATGATACTGGCGGACGCGATCTCCATCTCGTAGAAGTCCTTGGGCTGTGCCTCCGGCAGATAAGGCCCGAAGATGACTTGCAGCCGCTTCGTTGTGCTTTTGTAAAGATATGCCGCGATAGAGGGCAGAGAGTATGCCATCACATACAACTCCCGCAGCGGCTCGGTCAGCTCGGCGATGTGGAGCTGGAGGGCCGTTTCCACGGCGTACAGGAGCACAGGGTCTTGTTCCCCGCTGTGCTGTCCCGCCAGCGCGAATTGCCCGCTGAACATCCGCTTTACCAGCTCCAGCAGCAGCGCCTCCTTACTGGGAAAAACATGGAAGAACGAGCTCTGCCCAATGCCTGCCGCCTTTGCGATCTCTCCGGTAGTCGTTTTGGTGTAGCCCTTTTCCAGGAACAACGCCACCGCCGCTCGTAATACCTTCTGCTGCGTCACCAGACCGTTTAACAGTTTTCCTCTTGGCAAGTCAGCGCCCCCTTTATAACTTTTCTTGCGATTGCACTTTTATAATACCATGAGCCATTCCATCACGCAAGAAAAATTTGGGGCGCCATGCCAGAAAAATTGGAGTCCCCTGTTCCTGACCCAGTTTTGACCCAGAATGGAATTTAAACTGTACCCAAGAAAATGGACACGAGATTTTTAAACTGTACCCAAGAAAATGGACACGAGATTTTGACCCATGGCCCCGTTCGGCGGACACGCATTTGACCCATAGGGTCAGAAGCGCCGCACCTGTGTTATGATAGAATTAGAGAGATGAGCAAAACGGACAGAAAAAACTGCCCGCAAACAGGAAAATGGGAATCAAAAGAGCTTGGGGCGTCTCAAGGGCGCAAAAACCGTAGCGCGGTAGACCCCGCGCCTGCAAAAGGTATGGAAAAGACAGATTAGGCGGAACGCCGAAGCTGTTTGGCAGAACGGTAGGAGTGAGAACCATCAAGGCCATGATCGGACGCTCAGCAAAGGTGGCGGAAAATGCCACGCTCCGCAAGCAGCGGGATCTGGATGCTCTGACCGCCCGCGACCGGGAGTTGGATATGCTCTTTGAACGGCTCTATGAGGACAATGTGGCGGGTAAGATCGACGATGCCCGGTTTGCCAAAATGTCCAAACGCTATGAACAGGAGCAGGGTGAAAACGCAAAGAAGATCAAGGCGCTGCGGCTGGAACTGAAAAAGGACGAGAGCAAGCGCATGGACATTGACGATTTCCTTGAAACGGTGCGGCGGTACACGGACGCGACCACTATTACAAAGCGTATGGTCGCGGAGCTGATCGACCACATTGAGGTGTACCACGCTGAAAAGCAGGACGGCGTTACCAATCAGCGTGTCGTGATCTACTACAACTGCATCGGCGCTTTCGATGTGCCGGATCGCCGGAAGATCCCGGAGGCCGACATTATCATGGAAACGAGAAAAGGCGTAGCACCCAGCTACGCCCCGGAACAGGTTGCAGTATGAACTTTTCAGGAAATAAAAAAGCAGAGTGTCCATTACAGGATACTCAGATCCTATAAGGACACTCTGCATGGTCCGAGTGGCGAGATTCGAACTCGTCGATGGGTAAACCGGGGTGTGATGCCCCTTATTTTTTTGTGCTGAGACATGCGCTCTTCAAGGGATCAAGTATCAATTCATGCCTCTTGATGTTACCGCCTGATAGAGTCTAAAGGGAAAATGTAAGGGAAAACTTTTGCCGCATACCGAATGCTCAAATTTGCTCTGCATCTTCTAAAACTCTACAGTCTGGAACAGCCTTGACTTTATTAGGCGTGTCGATAGCAACTCTATACGGCAATCGCGTCTACCATCTTCATAGTAATATCTCAGGCCGACTGTTCATCATTTTTCTTTTTTAGTCATATGGTTAATATTGCGCAATCTCTAGATTGTAAACGGAACATTGCAGTCTTTGAGTAGTTCGTTGCTCTCAACAAGTGCTTCCATGGCTTCGATGCGTTCGTACATCATGTCATCATTTTCCATAAAAGTAACTGTTTTTCGCACATCATCATGGAGCTTTTGTGTCACAGGAGACATAGCTTTATGATCACTCAAGTCAATCGCCTGTAAGGCTGTCATCATGGTCATGGAAACCATGCGGCGCAGCTTCTGCACTGCCGCATAGAGCTGGCGAGCCGCAGTATCATCACGATAAATGGGACTTTCCTGACCAGCGCTGACTGCCGCATTAAAGCAGGCAGCAGGAGAAGCCAGCAAGGCAATATCGGCAAGAAGTCCAGCAGTAACATATTGCAGAATCATATAGCCGTTGTTCAGGCCAGGATTCTTCACAAGGAATGCAGGAAGACCGCTTAAGTGCGGGTCGACCAAACGTTCCACATGGACCTCAGTAAGTTTGGCAACATCCATGACGGCAATAGCAAGGGAATCACAGTAAAGTTCGATTGTTGTTGCATCCCAGTTCGAACCCATGAGCGCTGTGCCGTCAGCAAGAAAGACGGGGTTGTCAAAGACGGCGTTCAGTTCTTCCATCAGCGCATCGTAGGTCTGCGTGACCATACGTTTGGCGGCTCCATGAACATGCGGGATAATGCGGGTGTTCATGCTGTCCTGCACGCGCAGTGTGCGGGATTCATTCATGATTTCACTGCCGTTAAGAACTTTACAAAGAAATTCCGCCGTTTCGGACGTATCCTTGTGGTTCTTCAGCTGAATGAGGCGCGGGTCATAGGCCTTGTCCGTACTACGTAGCGCTTCACATACTAAGGCTGCGCAGAGATCTGCGTGGCGCATCGTCATGATGAAATCATAAACGGCGAGCAGACCAACACCGATGGAGTGGCTCGCGTTAGACAGCAGGGCGAGGCCTTCGCGAGCTTTGATGCTCAGTGGCTTGATACCGTGCAACTTAAGCACCTCGGCCGCAGGGCAAGGCACTCCGTTCTCAATAAGTCGTCCCTCGCCGATGTAGGTCACGGCGATGTAGGGCTGGAACGAAAGGCCTCCAATGGTTCCCTCGCAGGGTGCATAGGGATAGAGGCCCTCATTGAGAAACACCCGAATTTGCTCAAGCATCTCTAGGCGCACCGCGGAATACCCCTTGCCAATGCTCATCAGTTGCATAAGCATCAACGCACGGGCTTCCTCTTCCGTCAAGATTCGTCCAACCGAGCAACCGTGGCTGCGCAGGATGTTTTCCTGCAGCTGCACCATCTCATCTTCGCTGATGCGATAGCGCACATTGTCGCCAAATCCCGTGTTAACGCCGTAAACGCCAGCGCCGCTTGCAATAGTTGCCTCTAGCGACTTGCGGCTGGCGCTCACGCGCTTGCGGAAGCCTTCGGTAAACTTCACCTTTGCATGATATCGTGCAACGGCGACAAACTCTTCGATGCTGTTGCGGCAGTCATCCAGAGTAACAGTATGGATGTTTTTCGCATCCTGATAGATCAGCATAAGTAAATTACTCCTTTGGAAAATATGAGCCGTTTGTGAAAATGCGGATTAGGCCGCAGTCTTCTTGGGCTGAGTTGCGAGAGAATCCACGACGAGCACAATCGCGCTGACGATACCGCTGAGCAACTCGCCGCCGATACCTGCAACACTAAATCCTGTCAGCAGTGCATACATCATAAAGAGGCCGCCTGCCAAGAGGCCAGCAATCGCGCCCTGTTTAGTAGCCTTCTTCCAGAATACACCAAAGACGATTGGGCAAAAAACACCAGACGTATAAATATAGTAAGCATAGAAGCAACCGTCGAGAATGGTAGGAAGCAGCATAGAAACCCCCACCGCAGCAAGGCCAGCAATCACGGTAAAAGCGCGAGAAATTGTTACAAGACGTCTGTCCTTAGTGTCCACATTTTTACCGATGTAGGGCAGATATAAATCAGTCATAAAGTGCGATGCGGCTGCCGACAGGCAAGAGTCCGCTGTAGAAAAAATAGCAGAAAGCGCCGCAGCAATAATAATGCCAACAGCCCAAACCAGGGAGGGTGCTCATGGCGATTGTTGCAAAAGCCGCTGCGGAGGTATCGGCTGTTGCCAACTCGGGATGTTTCACGCGAGCAATTAGGCCTAGAGTAACAGGCATCACGGATACGATGCAAACCAGCACCGCGGAGCAAACGCTAGCCTTGATCGCTGTTTTATGATCTTTGCAAGCGAACAGCCGCTGATAAATGTCCTGACCGATCATGATGTACATAAGCCCAGGAAGAATCATCCATAGAAGGGACTTAAACTTTTCAGAGTCCATAAACACGTTATACCCTTCGGGAAGTTCGCTCTGAATAGCCGTTAACGATGCATTCAGGCCCGAAAGTCCGCCAATATCGCCCAGCGCCGCTACAGTAATCCAAACAACGCCAACCATAACTAGTATAATCTGAAAACCGTCTGTCACTGTAACTGCCATTAGCCCGCCCATAGACGTAAGCGCAATAATAACGATGCAAGCAAAGAGCGCCGCAATCGTTGTATTTTTCATACCGAGCGCATTCATAATGCCAACGGCTGCGCCAACCTGACTGCCAACAAGCGCTATCAAGGCCACCATGGAGAGGAAAGCGCTAGCACTGCGGAGAAATTTACTATTATAGCGAGTCTCTAAGTATTCGGTAATAGTGCCAAAATTTGAAAAGTCCTTCATTTTTTTGACGAGAAATGAAGCAAGCAGCAATCCAAACCCAGAACCGAATATACCGTAAACATACATCATAGGGCCAGAGTTATACGCCTTCTGTGCGGTACCGGTCAACAGTCCGCCGCCAAACAGAGATGCAGAAATTGTTAGCGTTGCCGCGATAACGCCAAGGCTTTTTCCCGCAAGGAGAAAGTCGCTGATAGTTGCATTCTTTTTACTGTAATAAATACCAACTGCAAACAAGATGACCAGATAGATTATAAGTGCAACATAAATCGAAGTCATAAATATATCCCTCCACAAAGATTTTGTCAGATGGAAGCCACAGCGCTCCCGCTGTAAACGGCCCGACACAGCAGAAAGAAAAGCAGCTTTTTCATCTTTCTGTTGTAAAGTATATCTATGCAGCGTCAGTTTTTCGTCACTTGAAGAAACCCTGGCAAGGGATCAGAACAGCCGCACTCAAGTCTCTTGAGCAGTTCCTGCTCAAAGGCACCTGCTTTTCCTCCTGCCATGCATTTTCTGCAGTGCGCACAATAGTAGGCGATATCCTCTGTCAACACATCGGCAAGTGGGGTTTCTGCGATGTCGAGTTGCGCACTGTAGCAGCAAAGCAGGGCCTTTGTCAGATAAAGAATACCCGTATCATAGGGGACGATCAGAGCTTTTGTTAGCTGTTCGCACTGTAAAATTTCACTTGCGCAGTGCCGATAATCACCGTCAGCAAAACACATCAGCGCATTACAGGCACAATAAAGCGTGCGGAAATAACCTGTTGGTTCCTTGACATTATCTGCTGCACGGTTTGAGTTGCTCAACGCATTATGTGCTGCGGCATAGTCTCCAATCGCCAGCGAAGCCATTGCCCAGTCCACGTAGAATATCGGCGTACTGGTTGAGGTTGGGTATTCTCCAATCATATCGATGGCAATTTGATATTCTTCAATCGCGCGCGCATACATGCCCTGCTTTCGATACGCTTCACCGATATAATCATGCGCATAAGCGCTTTGCAGCCGACGCTCCACCTCATCTTCTGCACTATCGTGCAGCAGTACCAAAGTCCGCAGCAATTCTTCACGCGCATCTTCATAGCGACCCTCCATCACAAGAAGATAGCCATTATAACGGCGGTTAATTGCATAGCGCGCAGCATTTTTCCCCTTCGTTAGGGACAACGCTGCGTCAATATTCTCGCGCATCACATTTGTCTGATAGGTTTGAATACCATAGAATATCATCTGTTCATGGGCGAGATCCCGTGCCTCCTCAGATAACGCAGGATTCTGAAGCAATTTCCGGATTGCGCTAACTCCCTGTTCATAAAGCCCACGATAAATGCAGAAGCACCCAATAGAATAATAAAGATCCGTTTCTGCAGCTTTGAGAGCGCTATCCTCTGGATGAAGCCGCTGCAAATGGCATAGCTCTTTTTTCATCTTTTGAAAGGACTCCAATGCTTCTGGTGTGGAATCCAACAAGCTTTCACTGCTGCTTGGCATACCATTAAGAAGTGCATAGTTAAAAAATACATATGTACGAAAGCGGCGGACTTTATATTGAAATGCATGAAACGCATCTCCGCCCTGCTCATAATGATACGCTGTAAGTGTGTCCAAATTTGGCATTGCAGCCGAGTCAAGCGCAGAGAGTGCCTGCGCTATGTTCAAGTGCAGGATTCGGCGCGAAAGCGCTGGAATATGTGAATAAGTAAGATCCCGAAATTCCGCCTGTGTAAAGACCAGGGAGAGACTTCCTCCATCATAGACTTCATTAAGAATAGCACGACGGCACAGTTCCTGGCAGACATAGAGCAGATCGAGCGTTGGCTTACTGCTAACAACTTCAAGAACCCTGTATGGAGCATAGTCAGGGAACATAGCAACAAGATTGAGTACTTGGCGTCCCTCAAAACTAAGGCCAGATAGCCTATAGGATAGAATCTCATCCATACTGTGTGGCAAAACTTTAGGTTGACCATTTTCCATGATGCTACCGATGAGTTGTGTGAGCAGAAACGCATTCCCTTGCGTATCGTGATAGATGCGGTCCTTGTCCTGCAAAACGATACCGCGGGCACCACACAACTCAATAAACTGCATCGTTTCTTCATAGGTAAACGCTGCAAGGGAAAGGAGGGAGCAAAGCTCATCCTCTTCGACGTTACGTAAAAATCTTTCCACTTCTTTTCCACAAGGCTGACGGCAGGTAGCTGCAAAGACAAACTTCTCAGGTCCAATCTTGTGCAGCGCTTGATCAAGCAGTGCAAGGCTCATGCTGTCTATCCACTGGATATCTTCCACCACAAGCAGAAGCGGTTTCTTTTCGAAGCGAGTGTCAGTACGGTAAGCACGCTGTCAAACCCCATTACACTATCGACAAGTAGATGTGCTTTCTTTCTCACATCCGCACTGCCAAATTCCCCGATCATAGGGAACAGCGCACTGACGGCCTGCATATATGCATTAGGAATGGGAATGCTCTCTTTCTCTATAAAATTAGAGAGGGAGAGCATAATAGTCTGCCACGGATAAAGGTATTCATCCTGCTTGGATTTGAAGCAGGATGTAGTAATAATCTCATAGCTTGATACTTCACCATGCGAAAGAAAGTATGACAAAAGATGGGTTTTGCCGACTCCCGCTTCTCCAAGAATTACGAAAGACCGTGCATGCTTTGATGTATGCATACGTGAAAACAAATGGAGCAAATACTGTAGCTGATTCTGCCGCCCAACAAGAAAGTCATCGCTAATTTCGCCATTTTCCGATTGCTCATTCCACTCTTTCATAATGGAATAGTACAATTCTGAAGTATCCTTGAGTGGCGCAATACCAAGCGTATCAGCCATAGCCTTGTGCAGGCCGCGGTAGATCAACGCCGCCCGGTTGTAATCCTTCTGTGCGCGATAGAACCGCATCAGAGAAATGGAAACCGTTTCGCACAGAGGTTCTTCCTGCAAATATTTTCGCCAGAGGGCCTCGGCCTCGCCGTCTTTTCCTTCAGAAAGGCAGAATTCGGCCCGCTTGTCAAGCTGCTGCAAATAGGCCTCTCGCAAGGAAGTACGCGTCCGCTCCAACCATTCCTCATATTCATAGCAGTTCGGAACGCTAAACCCTTTCAGAAACTCTCCCTGATAAGCCTCGACATCCACAGCTTTGAGAAATTCATCGACATCAATGTAAAATCCAAGTTCTGGATTAAGTTGAATTGCGCTACGCCCTGCGGGAACCACAAGCTCAATCGGTACAACCTTTTTTAGATGATAGAGATTATCGCGCAAGTGTCGGCGGGCAAGCTCATTGTCTTCCCCTCCCCAGAGGAGGCCTGTCAGCTCATCTCTTGTTGCCTTTTTATGCACCAGCAGATAAAAAAGAAGTCCCTGCGCCTTTTTTAAGCAAATTCTTATGGGCGTGCCATTGCACTCAATATGCGCGTAACCGAGCAGAAGCGCTTTGATAATTGTGTCTTCCATCACACTATCCCCTCAAAAAAGTAGTCTGATTTAATATACAACATTATCGTCACGTTTCCGTCACTTGTCAAACATCCAAGTGACGGAAATCTATAGCTTATAAAAAGTCGCAGATGGCTCTCTGACAAAATGTGTTAGAAAAGTGTTAGAAAGCCTTATTTTGCGCCTTCCGATTACCGCCAGCAGGCTAGAAGAAAGTCCTGAAATCGTAAGATTTCAGGACTTTCTGGTTGCGGAGGCATGACTCGAACCTACGTCCTCCGGGTTATGAGGGCGATACAGCCATTTTTAGAGCGTATAAACGCTTGAAATACGTACATTTATAATCTCGTTTTGTTTTGATTGGATTGCCGTAAAGGCTTGTCCCAAGGTTCTCATAGCTTCAACGTCTGGTGGAGAAACATTACCAAGAAGAAATTGTCTGCAAACCTGTACAGCAACAGAGAAATTCGCCTTGCAAGGGTGTTTTGTTTTGAATTTCTGAATGACTACGTGTGAGGTAATCAATTCAGAGAAGTTGTACATGATAAGCCTGGCATAAATCTCCTGCGTAATGTTCCCTCTTTTTCGGCTTCTTTTAGTTTTCGGCCTTGGTCTCGCAGTACAGGCAGCGGTAGGTGCGCGTGCTCTCTTCGGTCAGTGTGAAGACCTGCGGCAGCTCCTGCTCAACGGAGGTGATGCAGCGGGGATTCTTGCAGCGGATGACGTTGGTGATGCGCTCGGGCAGCTTGAGCTGGCGCTTTTCGGTGCGCTTGCCGTCCTTGATGATGTTGACGGTGATGCCGGGGTCGACATAGCCGATGACATCCCAGTCAAGGTCGAGCACCTGGTCGATCTTGATGATGTCCTTGCGGCCGAGTTTGCCGCTCGAAACGTTCTTGAGCAGCGCGACGGAGCAGTCGAGCTTGTCAAGGCCGAGGATGTTGTAGAGCTCCATCGCCTTGCCGGCGGAGATGTGGTCGATAACGATACCGTTGGAAATAGCGTCGATGATCATGTGTAAGTCCCTCCCTTATTCAATACCAAGCAGCTTGAGGATGAGCGCCATGCGGATGAAGCGGCCGTTGCGGACCTGCTTGAAGTAGCAGGCGCGGGGATCGTCGTCCACGGCGACGGAGATCTCGTTCACGCGCGGCAGCGGGTGCAGGATGCAGAGATCCTTCTTGGCGTTGCGCAGCTTCTCCGGGGTGAGGATGTAGCTGTCCTTCAGACGGAGGTAGTCTTCCTCGTTGAAGAAGCGCTCGCGCTGAACGCGGGTCATGTAGAGAATGTCGAGCTGGGGCATGACGGACTCGAGATCGGTCGTCTGCTCGTAGGGGATGTTATTCTTCTTGAGCGACTCGGCCTTCACGTAGCTGGGGAGCTTGAGCTCCTCGGGGGAGATGAGAACGATCTTGATGCCGGTGTAGCGGCTCAGGGCGCTGATGAGGGAGTGAACCGTGCGGCCGAACTTGAGGTCGCCGCAGAAGCCGACGGTCAGGTCGTTGAAGCGGCCCTTTCACGGTTGATGGTGAGCAGGTCAGTCAGCGTCTGAGTGGGGTGGTTGTGGCCGCCGTCGCCCGCGTTGATGACGGGAACCTCAGAGTGCATGGAAGCGACCAGGGGCGCGCCTTCCTTCGGGTGGCGCATGGCGATGATGTCGGAATAGCAGCTCACGGTGCGCACCGTGTCGGAAACGCTCTCGCCCTTGGCGGCGGAAGAGCTGCTTGCGGACGAGAAGCCCAGCACCTTGCCGCCGAGACCGAGCATCGCAGACTCAAAGCTCAGGCGCGTGCGGGTAGAGGGCTCAAAGAAGAGCGTTGCGAGGATCTTGCCGTCGCACTTGTGTGCGTAGGCCTCGGGGTTGGCGATGATGTCATTGGCCGTGGCGACCATTTCGTCGATCTCCTGGGTGCTCAGCTGTAAAATGTCGATCAAATGCTCCATGTTAGTTTTTTCCTCCGATCCAAGATTCGTCCGATGGGTTGTTGCGGAACTGAATGAGACGCGCAACATCGTTGGGGTGGATATAATTTTGTTTCGCCGCTACGTCGGCGATGACGTCAAAGTTGGTCAGGCTGTGGTTCTTCACGTTCGCGGCGGCAAGGCGGTCAAGCCCCTTCTGCATGCCGTAGGTGAAGATGCTCGCAACGCCGAGCACCTCCGCGCCCGCTTCGCGCAGGACGCTCACAACGTCCAGAACGCTGCCGCCGGTGGAGATCAGATCTTCAATGACGACGACCTTCTGACCCGGCTCGAGGCAACCCTCGATCTGATTCTGGCGGCCGTGATCCTTGCCGGACGAGCGCACATAGCCCATGGGCAGCCCCATCATGTGGCCGACGATGGCAGCGTGGGCGATGCCCGCCGTGCTCGTGCCCATCAGTACCTCCACATCGGGATAGTCGGCGCGAATAATCTTGCACAGCGCACTTTCCACCTGCGTGCGCACCTCAGGTGCGGTCAGGATCAGGCGGTTGTCGCAGTAGACGGGACTCTTGATGCCGCTGGCCCAGGTGAAGGGCTCGTTCGGACGGAAGAATACCGCACGGATGGAGAGCAATCCCTCCGCAATGCTGCGTTCCAAATGCTCCATTTCTATCTCTTCTCCTTTCAAAATGTCAGTTTGTTGACAAAATTAGCGTTTCCAATGCCTCCGGGGTTTCGGCGATTTGGTCGGCGCCGGCGGCGGTGAGCTCTTCGCGGCTGCCGTAGCCGTAAAGCACGCCGATCACGTCGAGCCCCGCAAGATGCGCGCCGATGACGTCATGCTCGCGGTCGCCGACCATCACAGCGCGGGAAAGATCGTCGCAGCCAGCCGCTTTAAGCGCGGCTTTGACGACATTTACCTTTTTGCCCGCTTCCTTGTCGCCCTCGGGCGCGCCGCAGATGGCGTCGAAGTAGGGTGCGAGGCCGAAATGCTCCAGAATGCGCTCGGCCATGGTGTCGAGTTTCGACGTGGCGACGAAAAGACGCTTGCCCTCGCTCTTGAGATGCGCAAGCAGCGCGGGGATGCCGGGGTAGGGGGCGTTGTCGAGCCAGCCGTCCTGCTGATAGTATTCGCGGAATTTCGCGACCGCGGCGTCGACATTCTCTGCGCTCACGAAGCGCGCGAAGGTCTCGCTGAGCGGCGGGCCGACGAAGAACGACAGCTCGCGCCAGTCGCGCTCGATGCCAAACGCGCGCAGGGCATACTGTCCGGCCTTCATGATGCCGGGGCCGGAGTCGGTCAGCGTGCCGTCCAAATCAAATAAGATGATGTTGCGGCGCATTGCTTAGCCCACAAACTCGCTGACACAGCGGCGATAGGCGGCGACGGGATCCTCCGCCTGCGTGATGGGGCGGCCAACGACGATGTAGTCCGAGCCGATCTCGCGTGCCTTTGCGGGCGTAGTGATGCGCACCTGATCGTCCGCCTTTGCATCGGCAAAGCGGATGCCGGGGGTGACGGTGAGGAAGTCCTTCGTGCAGGTCTCGTGGATGCGGCCGGCTTCAAGCGGGGAGCAGACCACGCCGTCGAGCCCGGCGAGTCTTGCATTTTTGGCGTAGTCGATGACCACTTCCTCAAGGGGGCGGTGGATGCCGATCTCTTCCTCCATGCTCTGCTGGCTGGTGGAGGTGAGCTGCGTGACGGCGATGAGCATCGGACGCGTGCCGTCCGCGCGGGTGAGACCCTCAAGCGCGGCGCTCATCATGGCGCGCGTACCCGCGGCGTGGAGGTTGACCATGTCCACATCGAGGGAGGAGAGCGCGGCCATCGCTTTTTTCACGGTGTTGGGGATGTCGTGCAGCTTGAGATCGAGGAATATCTTATGGCCGCGCGCCTTGATCTCGCGCACGATGGACGGGCCTTCAGCGTAGAAGAGCTCCATGCCGATCTTCACAAAGGGCTTTTCGCCGGTGAAGCGGTCAAGAAATGCGAGGGTCTTTTCCTTGCTGTCAAAATCCAGTGCGATGATAACGTCCTTACCCATGGTGGGCACCTCCTATGATGTCGTTCAAATCGTTGATGTTGTATTTCTGCATGACGCGGGGCAGATCCTCGACGATGCGGCGGCAGGCGAAGGGGTCGACAAGGTTGGCAGCGCCGACCTCAACAGCCGTTGCGCCGGCGAGCATCAGTTCGATGACGTCCTCGGCGCTCATCACGCCGCCGAGACCGACGATGGGAATGCGCACCGCTTCGTACACCTGCCAGACCATGCGCACCGCAAGCGGGAAGAGTGCGGGGCCGGACATGCCGCCCGTGCTGTTGGCAAGAAGCGGCTTTCTCGTTTTGAGATCGAGCCGCATGCCCATCACGGTGTTGATGAGGCTGATGCCGTCCGCGCCTGCGTCCTCGCAGGCCTTGGCAATGTCCGCAATGCTTGTGACGTTGGGCGAGAGCTTGACGATGATGGGTTTTTTGACCGCGTCCTTCACCGCGCGCGTGACCGCTGCGGCAGCCTTCGGGTCAGTGCCGAAGCTCATGCCGCCGCCGTGGACGTTGGGGCAGGAGATGTTCACCTCGAGCCAGCCAACCTGCGGACAGGTGTCGAGCTTCTGGCAGACCTCGACGTATTCATCGAGCGAAAAGCCGCTGACATTTGCCATGACGGGCTTGCGGAAAACGCGCGCGAGCTTGGGAAGCTCCTCGGTGATAACCGCGTCCACACCGGGGTTCTGAAGACCCACGGCGTTAAGCACACCGCTTTGCATCTCAGCGATGCGCGGCTGGGGATTGCCAAGGCGCGCATCGCGCGTCGTTCCCTTAAAGGAGAACGTGCCGAGGCAATTGATATCGTAGAGTTCTGCGAACTCGTGGCCGTAGCCGAAGGTACCGCTCGCGGGAATAACGGGGTTATCGAGCGGAAGAGAGCAGAGCGTGACGTTTGTTTTTACCATTTGATCTCATCCCTCCTGAATACGGGGCCTTCGCGGCAGACGCGCTTGGGGCCGTTCACCGTGTCGATCGTGCAGCCCATGCACGCGCCGAAGCCGCAGCCCATGCGCGCTTCCAGACTGATCTGACCGGGCTTGTCCGTCTTTGCGCAGAGCGCCTTGAGCATCGGCATCGGCCCGCAGGCGCAGATGGTGTCGAACCGCTCGGGCAGCGCGTCGATCACAAAAGGCCGCGCGTACCGCGGCTACCGTCCGCCGTTGCGATGACAGTCTGCACGCCGAGCGCCTTGAATTCATTTTCGTAAAAAACATCCTCCGCAGTGTTGAAACCCAGAACGGCGACGGGCGTTTTGCCCGCGGCAAGAAGGCGCTTTGAAAGGCCGAAGAGCGGCGCGACACCGATGCCACCGCCCGCAAGGAGCGTCGTTTCGCCGCGGGTGGCAACGTCAAAGCCGTTGCCGAGACCCGAGAGCGCATCGAGCGCCTGCCCCGGCGTGCAGCGGGAGAGCCAGTCCGTTCCGCCGCCGACGACTTTATAAAGGAGCGTGATGCTCTTTTCGTCCCAGTCGCAGATGGAGATGGGCCTGCGCAGGAAGAAACCGGGCAGGCGAAGGTCGAGGAACTGACCCGGCGCGGTGATGGCCGAGGTGTCGCCCTCGAGCCTCAAGCGGTAGACGCCCGAGGCAATGAGGGCGTTCTCCGCGATGGTGTAAGTTACTTCGATCAAAGCATATCCTCCTTCCAGACAATCTCGCCGCCGATCATCGTCAGCTTGCACGCACCGGTGAGGCACGTGCCGGCGAAGGGCGTTGCGCGTCCCATGGTCAAAAATGTTTCGGGGTCGACGGTATAAGTTCCGTTGAGGTCAAATACGGTCAGGTCGGCGGGCTGGCCGACAGCGATCTCTGTGCCGCAGCCAAAGCGGCGCATCGGAGAGGTGTGCATCAGCTCGACGAGCTTTTCCAGCGGCAGAATGCCCTTTTTTACAAGATGGGTGTAGCTTGCGGCAAAGGACGTTTCCAGACCGACGACGCCCATGGCGCTCTTTTCAAGGCCCTTGGACTTTTCTTCGTGGCTGTGGGGCGCATGGTCGGTGACGAGCATGTCGATCGTACCATCCAGAAGACCCTCGATGAGCGCATCCTGATCGGCCTGATCGCGCAGAGGGGGATTCATCTTGAAGCGTCCGTCCTCCTGCAGATCGTCCTGCGTGAAGGCGAGGTAGTGCGGCGCTGTTTCGCACGTCACGTTCACGCCGCGGCGCTTGGCCGCGCGGATGACCTCGACGCTTTTCTTGGTCGAAACGTGGCAGACGTGGTAGGCGCAGCCCGTTTCCCCGGCAAGCTTCACGTCGCGCGCGATCTGCCCCCATTCGCTCTCAGAGCAGATGCCGCGGTGCCCGTGGGCGCGGGCATACGCACCGTCGTGGATGTAGCCGTCGCGGAGCAGGGAATTGTCCTCGCAGTGCGCGGCAAGGATCTTGCCGAGGCGGCGGCACTCGGCCATCGCCTGGCGCATTATGCTCTCGGACTGCACGCCGCGTCCGTCGTCGGAAAAGGCGATGACGTTTTGCGCCATGCCCGCAAGGTCTGCGAGCTGCTCGCCCTTTTCGCCGACCGTGATCGCCCCGTAGGGATGCACATGGACGAGGGCGTCCTTCTCGATGAGCGCGCGCTGGAGATTCAGCGCGTCGACACAGTCGGGGACGGGGTTCAGGTTCGGCATGTCGGCAACGTGGGCAAAGCCGCCGTGCGCGGCAGCCAGTGTGCCGGTGCGGATGGTCTCCTTATAAGAAAATCCCGGCTCACGAAGATGAACATGAACATCAACGAAACCGGGAAACAAAACCATATTAGAAATATCAATAACAATAGTATCATTGGAAGGGGAAACACCATCACCAATAGAAACGATCTTTCCGTCCGAAAGAAACACGTCCGCCAAATGAAACACGCCCTGCGAGAAAAACTTTGCATTCTTCAGAAGATAGCGCACTTTCATTTCCTCCTTGTGTTGTTTTCGGTGCATTATACGGGATAATCTGACGAATGTCAAGAGCAAAAGCTTCGGGAAAACGATATCGTCAGCGGCAGAAATAACAGCACAAGCGTAGCCACAATCAAAAAGCTTTGCGATGGATATTGCCACATGCGTTACAAGAATGCTTGGACGATACACTGGTGGAATGAGATCTGCTCTTTTTGGCATTCGGACCTTTCTGCGATTTTTATATGAGACCGGGATCACTGCGTATAATTTTTGTAAAGCACTTCCGGAATTTGTTTGCCCTCGGAAGAATTTTCACGAAGGATTTTCCTGTGATGAATTGGAACCTCTTCGATAAAAAGTTTCAAATTTTTTAGGAAAGACGAGCAATAAAAAGTATCCGAGAGCGTAGAGCCCACCATAAAGCAGGCCAAATCAGCCGAGAATTGAGTTCAAATCCTTCCTGACACTCTTAAATGCCCTTGTGTATCTATAAAACACGCTTTGAAAAAACAGGGCATAAAAACGCTGAAACCCCTGATTTCTCAGGGGTTTCAGGTGAGTGTATCTATTTTGGTCACTCAAGATGGTTGCGAAGGCAGGACTCGAACCTACGGCCTCCGGGTTATGAGGGCGATTTGGCGATTTTTGATGTTCCTATATGCTTGAAACAAGTCGATTTAGAGTCGTTCTTCGCACTTTTTAGTAGCAAAAATCTTGCTGTTCTTGATTTAACGTACACAGAGGCGTTGAAGCACGGGCATTTGCGGGGATTGTGTTAGAAAAGTGTTAGAAACATTTTATTCCTTCGCCATCCGCTCTAATATTTCTGCCCGCTCATTCAATATCTCCTGAAAGATTTGCTGGCTGCGGCGGTCGCCGCAAACATCGGGGTGATATTGTTTAGCGAGACGGTGATACTCTTCTTTCAACGCTTTCATATCTGACGCGCGGCGGAAGAAAACCAGCAGTCCCCAAATGGGCGAACAATAGGTGCTTCCTGCGGCTGAGTATTTTGCTCAGAAACGTGCGGGGCTTTTTCTTTCCTCTCGCTGCTGTTGATCTGCGCTGTCCTATGGGGTAAATCAATAAGAACGTCCGCTGGAACAGCAAATTCACAGCCCAAACAGGAATAGAGAATACTTCCTTCGGAGCAGTCTTTCAAAACGTGCTCCCGCAGCGATGAGTCGGTATAGTACCTGTACAGGTAATGCAAAAACGGGTCTGTGCTTGTCGAAAGTTTATGCGCCATATCTGCCGCTTGTGCCATTGAAGCCGCTGTTACTTCTTCAATCTCGGCTTCAATTTCGGGAATGGACTCTTTGAGTGCTCGGATGCGCTCTTTTGTCTCGTGCATCTGATCAAGACAACGCTCATACTTCTCTTCATATTCCGCAAGATCAATGTCCGGTTTTCCATCTGCCGGAGCATAACGGGCCTGATGGATCGTCTGCTTTGCCGAGCGAATAACGGCTTGCTGATAATCAAGCTGACGTTCTCTCAACCACAGCTGACGTTTCATGGCCTTTTGGCTTCGCTGCAATGTAACAAGCGGCTCATAGGTTTTTTGTAAGATCAGGTCGAAATTTGACAACCCAATCAGCTTTGCCAATACGACATAGTCCATTGCACGGCTGTCAATCACAGGCACCTGCGAAAACCACTCCCGCTTGTCCAGCAAATTCGCGACAAGCTCTTCCTTTTTCAGCAGAATCGCATAGTGCAGGACTGTAAGGCCAAGATCGTCTTGCCAATCATACCACGCAGGATCCAGCTTTTTCCCGAGCCGAACAGCATGGTACACCTCGTTCATGCGGCAGTTCCGAAAACAGTGCAGGAAGTCCTCAACTTCCTGAGCGCCGTCACGGTCACATCTTGCAAGGCCTTCCTTTTCTAACCTGTATTCCACATTTCTATCGAGGCGGATGCAGAGGTAACAGAAAATGGCCTTTTCGGACGGGGCAGACCTCTTTGCACCGGAAAGGTTCTGATGGGCAGAAGTAAGATATTCTGAATCAAAAGTGCCTTTCGGATCTGACAGGTCCCGCCGCAAGTCTTTCGAAAACTCTTCTTGCTTTACTTTGATCTTTCTCTGTTCTTCATAGGGAAGCGCATTCACAAAGCTGTCGTAGCTCTCAGAATTGCAGGAGCGATACAGATCTTCTGCGCGGAGTAGCTTGGCAGAAAAAGCATCATCCCCCGCCAGTCCGAAATTGTCAAGCATCATTAGCTGGTCGTCACTGATGCGACCGTGCTTCATTGAAGTCTGGACGGCGGCGAATAGCTGCTGAATGCTGCGTCTTTTCTGCTCTCGTGCCCAGTCATACTTTTCGAGCAGTACCGCTTGTAAGCTGCGGATGAATTGCGTTAGCTCCATTCCGCCGACGCTCTTACCGAAAAGGGTACATCCTAAAATCGTATTCACCTGCTCCGCTCGCGCAAGGTAAACGTCGGACTTTGGGTCCTTCATATAAACAGCGTAGCGGCAAATTTCGCTGAATGGAAAACGATTTGTTGCTGCCCAGTCATCGTGACAGGGGTGAATGTAGAGAGCGCAGTCGGTGATGATCGTCCCCTCGGTTGTCAGGCCAAAAAGTGGGATTGTCCCTTTCATATAGGCGACGATCTGTTCGCCGTCAGGAATCTTGTAAGTTGAAATAACCTTATCAAGTTTTTTGATTCCCGCCGTACCGAACGTAAGTTTGGTGTAAGTGTGAGGAAATGAAAAAATCTCGGCTTCAAAAGTGTTCGGCGGCATATCTGTGATTCCCTCCTTGTCAGAAAATCCATCTCAGAAACTGAACCAGTAAAATCACTATCCCAACAGCAATGATGCAGAACAGCACTTTATGCTCTGAAATGAAATCTTCAATATCGTCCAGTTTTTTCAACTTAGACAAAATACCCCCAACCATAATGATTTCATCCAAATATGGAATAGGATCTGGAACGATCGCGTTGATTGCAAACAAAATAAGCTGAACTGCGAGCGGGAGCACAAAGTAAATACTCCCCCCTACAATGGCAACAATGCCGATCAGAATTATATGCAGCAAAATGGTCACCTCGTTTGTTTGATGGAAAAGAAGTCTAAAACAAATCATTACGCCTATGGCACGAGTTTACAGGAATTTTCGATTGACTCTCCATACATGCGGTTTCATACGACCATCTTTGTCCTTGGGTCTACGCGGGCAATACCCTGGCAGCGGGCGGCCCTCGCCTCGTGTTTGCTTAACGGTCTTCCCACACCACGAGCACATATACTCAGTGATCGCTGCTTCTTGTTTTAGAATTGCCATCCTACACCTCTAATTCCTCTTGAATATGGATAATTGCTCGAAGCAATGTTTGGAGATCATCTTCGGTTTCGTGCAGTTGTCCAAATTCCCACTGCTTCGCACGGAAATAAGAGCGCGCTTTCATAATGATTTTTGTCAGGCGGCACATATTGTCATCGCGCTGATAAATGCTTCCGGTTGCAGCATAGTTAGCGCCAAAGCAATTAGGACATGCTGCACGGACGATGCAGGAACGGCATTTATCATCCAAAAGTTCTTTTGGAATCTCCTCACTTGGGAACACTATCTCGTTTGCCTTCTGAGCTTTGTCCTCCCCAACAGACAACGGCATAAAAAACTGACAAGGGTATACGCGGCCATCTACGTCATAAGACCGCATGGAATAACCAGCACCACAGTAGCGAAATGCTTCATCCTGCTCCAAGCCAACATTATAAATGCCCATATTCAGCATGGAGCACGGCTCAACTTCGGGGTGCGCAAGGTAAAATGAAATCAGAGCTTCCAGTTCTCGTGTAAGCACACTCAAGTTTTCAGGATCCGACCAGTCAATCTCATACGCCAGATTACAAGACACTGCAAATCCTTTTTGATGAAGCTCAATCACTCCTTCCGCCAGATGCGGCAGAGTTTCTCTCGAAACGGTCATTTTCACATCCTGTTCAGGGTACATTTCAAGGAAAAAGTCAAGATCAATATCGTCGTAAGAATTTGAACGATTGACATTGTGCATATCCCGCGTTCCGTCAAGGCTCAGTCCACAAATAAAACATCCCACATGTTCACGCAGCCAGTCTTGAACCTCACCATGGACTAATGTACCGTTAGTAGTTGCGAATACAGTGCAAGGGATATCTCCCTTTTTCGAACAAATGTAATCCGTAATTTCTCGTACTAAATCAAATGCGAGAAAAGGCTCTCCTCCGAATAAGTCAAATTCGATTCCCTCAAAATCTGCAAAGTTTTTAAGCTCGTAATCCACGATGCTTTTAGCAGTCTCAACACTCATCCTGCGGTTGCTTTTGTGGTGTTCATAGCAATACGTACACGAAAGGTTGCATGCCTGCGTAAGTGTCAAAGTTACCGTTTTTATTTTTCTTTCTTCCATTTCGCTCTCCCCATAGAAATAAGAGCGGCTCTTGCGCAAGAGCCGCTCTTTGTTTTTCACCTGCTGTGACCTTTGCAGGAACGTGTACAGCCACCCTGGCAGCTCCCCCTACATGTCCCGCTACAACTATTTTTGCAAGTGCCCATACATGCGGAGCAAGCATAATAAATCTGCGGACCGTTAACGGCAGGAACAGGTTGCAATCTCAAGGCGTCCTTTAGTTTTTCAATCATTTCCGAAGTTACCTGAAACATGGTCAAACCTCCCTCCATCAAAATATAAAGTATTTGCTATAGCCCCAATATAGCGTATTTGCGATATAAAATCAAGCATAAATATATCGCGATTAGTGGTCTAACGCAAATGCACACTTCTGGGTAAAATATTACTATCACTTTCCGGAGGTGCAGCATGGATGACTTCAACGTAGCAGCCCGTGTTCAGGATCTTTGCAAGGCTCGCTCTTGGAGTCTTTACCGTCTCGCCAAAGAGGCGGGCATGCCGTATTCATCGCTCAGCACGATCCTATATAAAACAGCCGCACCGTCTATCGCTTCCATCGAAAGGCTCTGCACTGGATTTGGCATCACGCTTGCACAATTCTTCTCTGCTGAAGACGAATACGCGAGGCTAAAAAAGGATGAAAAGGATTGCCTTTCCCACTGGGGGCAGCTGGATCCACTGGAAAAGCAGTTGACGCTCACATACATGCAAGCACTGACTGATGCAAAGGACGCAAGAGAGCCGGAACACTAACGGCAAAAAATAAGACGCAGAACAATGAACAGCACCCCATTTGTTAGACAGTATGATATAATGTCTAACAAATGGGGTGCTTTTAATGCCAAAGGGAATACCAAACAAACGATACACACCGGAGTTTGAGAAGCTGGTCGTGGAAACCATGCCGAAGGAAAAGCTGAGCTACCGTAAAGCAGCAAGACAGTTCGAAATCAGCAGTGACAAGCGTGTTGCCGCTTGGGAAGGGATCTATCTGGAAGAAGGTCCAGAAGGTCTTGCAGTTGAGCGGCGTGGCCGCGGCAGCAAGGGCCATCCGCCAAAACAGCTGCCAAAGGGCGTAGAATAATATCTGCTGGCAGAAGTCCAGCAGCTGCGTGCGGAGGTAGACTACCTAAAAAATCTGCAAACCTTGGTTTTGGAAGACGAGCGACGCCAGCACAAAAAACGCAGGTATCTCATGACAGAACTCCCTAATTTTTTATCATTTCGGTTTACAAATGCGCTCTGAGTGTCCTTATCAGTGAGAGGCAAATTTTCCGACTGGGTTGGCCGCAATCACAATCGTCTCACCTGAACATAAGGAGCGTAGCTACATCTTTAGACCGACAAGCTTTTACTACATCAGCAGAGTTCATTCCTCTGGTTTCTCATCCTCTATCAATACATTGCAAGGAAAACCCGGAATGGCATAGCCAAGCACACTGCCCAGTGGGTAGTGCATCTTGATGTCGAGATCAAAGCACTTTAGCAGGAACAAAACATCATGGCAGCCGCCAACTGCATCGAGTTTCTGTTGATCGCTGAGATGGGTAAAGGCTTGAATTCTCTGATCCAGATCAGAAATCTTCCGGGACATTCTTTTATATAACTGCCAAAGAAGAATGTCACGGTAAAATGTCGGAAAATCATCCAAGACTGTTTCATATACGTGGATCATCTCATGCAGCAACACACTGTCATCATTTGCATATTCCGGGCTGATAATAACATACGCACATTGATAGCTCTCTGGATTTCCAATATACTCTCTTAAACCGTCGGGGTAGCCGGTCTCCGCGGTAGGCCAAATTTGTATAGGTGTGTTGTAACCATCGATAAACGCTCCATGTGCTCCATTATCCAAGGGCGCAACAGAGAACCGTACCCACGACAAGGTGAAATCATGCAGCTCTTCCGGCTGAAAATCGAAGGATTCGCCATCCTCTGTACATTCATCAGCATTGTCAATTACACTCGAGTCAAAGCATGTCTGCAAAATGTTCTTCAAACTCCGATGCCCGCTCGCAGAGCGCGACATCTTCTTCTGGCGCAGTGTGCAGCCAGTCTCTAAAATCTTCTGACTGTCCGACATACCGTGAAGGCTGGTTTAGCGCATACAGACCTCTTGTCCTATAAATTGCCATATTGTTTCTCCTTTTCGCTCTCAATATTTCCCCGTCAGCAGATAATTCTGGCATAAATGTGACAAACCATTTTTGCTGCCGAGGCATCTAATCTCTTGCTACAATGCAGGCACCCAAAAGTGGGTGCCTGCATTGTAAGTAGTATGATGCGATGCGCGTCTTTCCGCGCGGGTTTTGCTCACTGCTCGAGCTTCGTCCAGTCGCGGTTCGCGCGCAGGGCGGTCCACTGCTCGTCGCCGTTCTTCTCGGTCGCGGCGCGCTCGTAGGTGTGGCTGTTCGTCGCCTCCTGAATGGCGATGTAGAACCAGTCACCGCTCTTGCAGTCGGGGAAGGTCAGCATCACACGCTCGGACAGCAGGTGATCCTCCTCAGAGGGCACACGCTCGAGTACGCGGTTGATCATCGTCACGGTCTCGGCGCGGGTGATGCTCTGGTTGGGACGGAAGCTACCGTCGGGGTAGCCCTCGATCCAGCCATTGCCTGCCGCGAGCTTGATATAGGCCTCAGCCCAGTGACCGGCGATGTCGCTGAAGCGGTCAGTCGTCTTGTCCAGCTTGGCGAACAGGGCGATGATCTTGGACATCTCGGCGCGGGTGATGGGGGCGTTCGGGCGGAACGTGCCGTCGGGATAACCGCTGACGATACCGGCGTTGCTCAGGGTGGAGATGGCGTTGTTGTACCAGTCGCCGCTCTTGATGTCGGAGTACGCGTTCGTGGTCGCCCAATACTGCTCACGGGTCTTGTCGGTCAGCAGACGGAAGAAGATGGTGCTGGCCTCAGCGCGGGTGATGTAGCCGCCCGGCTGCACCGTGCCGTCGGGATAACCCATGATGTAAGCATAGTGATCCGCAGTATTCAGCGCGGGCTTGCTCGGCGTGGGGGTGGGGATCACGGGAATATAGGGAACGTAGCTGTAGGTGTTGGTGATGGTCAGAGGGGTGTTCTCATCGGCCCCTTCAAACTGCCAGCTTGTGACCTTCAGCGCGTCACCTTGCTTCGCGACTGTGATCGTCAGAGTGTAGGGCTTCATCATAGGTCTATAGGATGTTCCGCCCTTGACCTCCTGCACAGCATAAAATAAGCCTTTTCGCTTACTTGTGGTAGCTGCCTTGCTCTTTGTGCAGTCTTATCTTAATGATATTGCATCAAAGGAGAGTATATCAAATTACTGCGTCTTATTTTTATTGATTTTGTTTTATAATATTAGCTCCCCAGTCGGCGATTACAGTCCTGCCTTCTGTTTCGTACTATACTCAACAATGGCCTTTTTGAGGATATCCATGGCGCGCTCGAGCTTGTCGCTTTCGAGGACGTAGGCCATGCGGACTTCGTTTTTGCCCTTCCCGGGCGTCGCGTACATCGAGCCTCCCGGGGCCATCATCACGGTCTCGCCGTTGTCGCTGAATTCCTCGAGCAGCCATTGCTGGAACTTGTCGGCATCGTCGACCGGCAGCGCGGCCATCACGTAGAACGCGCCACCCGGCACGTCGAACACCACGCCGGGGATCTCGCCGAGCTTGCCGCAGAGCGTGTCGCGGCGCTTCTTATACTCGTCGCGCACGGCGGCAAAATACTCGGGGCCGACGGTGTAGAGCGCGGCAGACGCGATCTGGTCGAGCGTCGCGACCGAAAGTCTTGCTTGGCAGTATTTCATCGCGTGGTTCATGAACTCCTTATTCTTGGAGATCAGGCAGCCGATACGCGCGCCGCAGGCGGAAAAGCGCTTGGAGACCGTGTCGATGACGATGATGTTGTCACCCGCCCTGTCGGCAAACTCGCCAAACGACTGGAGCTTCTCCCCGCCGTAGACGAATTCGCGGTACGCCTCGTCGCCGATGAGGAAGAGGTCGTGCTTCTGAGCGACATCGACGAGCATCTCCATCTCCTTGTGGCTCAGCACAACGCCGGTCGGGTTGCCGGGATTCGTGACCATGATGGCGCGCGTGTGCTCGTTGATGAGAGATTCGATCTTCTCGCGGTCAGCGTAGCGATACCCCTCCTCCGGGCAGGTCGGGATCGGGCGAATCGATGCACCGCAGGTGCGGGTCATCGTGTTGTAGTTCGGGTAGAACGGCTCGGGAATCAAAATTTCGTCGCCGTCGTCAAGAATGCACTGCAACGCGATCTGAAGCGCCTCACTGCCGCCGACGGTGACGTAGATCTCGCTCTTGTCGAAGTGCATGTCGAGCTTGTCATAGTAGTTCTGGATCGCGTCGATCAGCTCGGGGATGCCGGGCGAGGGCGCGTAGGCCAGCACCGGCTGCTCGAAGTGACGGACCGCCTCGAAAAACGCAGGAGGAGTCTGTACGTCGGGCTGGCCGATGTTGAGGTGATAGATGTTGACGCCGCGTGCCTTTGCCGCCACCGCGTACGGGTGGAACTTGCGCATCGGAGACAGGCCGCATTTTTCAACTTTGCTGGAAAATTTCATTGTTCGTACTCCTTATTGGCCGAGGTATGGGGTGAGCTTGATTCCATAAGATGTTCTATGGTTTCAAGCTCACCCCCTAAACGCTTACTTTCCGGTTTCGAGATAGCGAATTAACTGTTCACGGTCCATACCAGCAATGCCGAGCTGTTCCATGGTGCGGGCTTCCTTGTAGAAATCGCGCTTGCAGACGGCGCAGATCACATCGACAAGTGCTTTATGCACGGTATACTCAAAGCCAAACTGCTTGAAGAACTCGACGCTCGGAATCAGGCCAAACGGAACATCCTCTGTGATATAGCGATAATCCATGGTCTTGGGCATCGGGCTGTATCCAAAGTGCGGCAGAGAGTGCTGCAGCTCGGAGATTGTATTACCCTCCGCGCCCTGGTGAGCGTACCAGTCTCGAATAATATCCGTCAGGTGGGGGATATCGGTATCCCCTAACACGTTCAGGTTCCGGCGTTCAGCGTCCAGCGCATCCATCAGGTTGTCCAGCGACTTTGTGCAGCACTCGCGATAGAACAGGCGGTCCTCCTCGTTGTCGATGCATGCGGCATTAAGAAGCATGATTGAGGTGTGCATGGTCGTATTGATGTTTGACAGGCCGGTTTCAAGAACATTGTGATATTCTTTGAGGTGAGGATACAGCGTCTTCAGACGGGGCATGACCACATCTGTGTCGCAGGAGGGGAAGCAGGCTGTTCCCATATTGTGTTTGTAGCCGCGCACCCAAACAGAAGAGGGCGTCTTTTTACGGCAGGCATAAATCATGCAGGAAAGCTCGACGAGAGTTACCTTTGCCGTGCATCCGGCACTGCGCATCACGTTATGGAAGTACAGTGCACCACCGAAGTTAGCCGGCGTAAGCACGATAATCTGCCCATCGCGCAGATGCGGAGCACACAGAGAAGCGATCGTATCCATTGAATATGTGGGAACCACGATGAACACAATGTCTGACTCTGCAAGCGCCTCACCGATATCTGTGGTGATCTTATGCAACTTTGCAAATCCGCCCGTCAGACCGTTATTGGCATAGGCCTCCATCTCAATGCCGCCTTTTTCGATCACCTCACTCAGTCCTGCGGCAAAACGTGGAAGCTCAAAAAGCGTAACCTGATTGCCTCGGATCGTTAAGTCAGCAGCTGTTGCAAATGCACCGTTTCCGCCGCCGATCACTGTTACCTTTTCCATAATAATATCCTCCTTGGTTGAATTTTTATTCTTTTTTTATGAATTTTATTAGATTTTTCTGAATTTTGGGCGCTAAAAAGTCCCCTCTTTTCCAGAATGGATTTAATTCCATTCTGGCAAAGAAAGTATTAGAGGAAATATGAACGCATTATGAGACGTTAAGCGGCCGCCTGCTGTTTCTTTTTCTGCACAATGTAGAGCGATGCGATCAGGGCCACTGCCAATGCAAGCAATGCACCGCGCATCGGCATGGTCAATCCATCAAACATCATGAAATAGATAACGGCAAAAATCGCAAGGCCTGTAAAGCGCTGGATGTTCCCGAGATCGCCCATAAAGTACTTCTCAGTGAAGGTTCCAAGGAAATAGATCGCAATGATGGCAAAGACCGCAATTATGCACTGAACCCACCAAGCACCGTTGATAAGCTGAGAATAGACGAAGAGCACAGGCACGTAATAGAAGGTAAAGCCCATTTTAAGTGCAGTGAAGCCGGTTTTCATCGGCTGCCCCTGAGCAATGCCCGCAGCGGCAAAGGCCGTCATACATACCGGAGGTGTGATCGTCGCAAGCTGAGTAAACCAGAAAATCGTCAGATGGACGACCAGCATATCAACACCAAGCGACACGATGGCCGGCGCGGACAGGGTAGCAAGGATAATGTAGCTCGTACTAATCGGTAGGCCCATACCGAGAATATAGGCAATCAGTGCGACCAAAAGAAGGGTGAGCCAGAGCTTCCCCTGCGAAAAGCTGAGGATGATCGCAGAGGTCTTCATCATCAGACCCGTAATGTTGATCATCGAAACAATCAGCGAAGCGCAGAAGATAACGCCGCCGATGGACATCAAGCTCTTGGCGCAGTCTTCCAGTGCAAAAACGATCTTTTTGGCAGATACGCGCGTGTCCTTTCGGATCTGGCCGATCAACAAGATCAAAAGCGCGCAGCCGACACCGCTGAGGAACGGCGTATAGCCAAGGACCAGCAATACGACGAGGATCAGGATGGGGATAAAGAACACACCGCCAGCGTGCATCGTCTGTTTAAGCGGGCGAATGTCAGATGCGGGAAGTCCGTGCAGATTGCGCTTCCTGGCAATCAAATCGACCAAGAAATAGATTGCAATATAAAACAGAATCGCCGGAATGATGGACACAAAGCAGACATCACTATATGGCACGCCAACGGTTTCTGCGAGGATAAACGCGCCCGTACCCATGATTGGAGGCATGATCTGACCGCCGGTAGACGCGCAGGTCTCAATCGCACCCGCTTCCTCTGCGGTATAACCAGTCTTCTTCATCATCGGGATGGTCAGCGTACCAGTCGTCACAACATTGGCAATAGAACTGCCGGAGATCGTACCCATTGCAGCACTGGAGATGACGGCCACCTTTGCCGGGCCACCGCGGCGGCGTCCTGCGACGGAAATGCAGATGTCCATAAAATACTTGTCGGCGCCCACGCACTGGAGGAATGTGCCAAATGCGAGGAATCCGAAAAGCAGTGTCGCAGCCATACCGGTCAGCGAACCGAACATACCCTCGGTTGTCAGATAGGTCTGTTCTACAAATTTAGCAAGCGTGATTCCTTTATAGCGGAACATCGCCGGGCAGTATGGGCCTAAGAACGCATAGGCAATAAAAGCAAGTGTAATGATTGAGATCGAAATACCAAGCGTACGGCGGCCTACTTCAATGATCATAAAAACCAATGCCAGCGCTACCACATAGTCAAGGGTCTGGATCTCCGAAGCAAACGGGACTCTTGTCATAAAGCGTTCGTTATTGCTGACGGTCCATACGAAGGAAAAAATCGACATTGCGACCATGATCCAATCGTATACGGGGACTTTTGAACGATCAAACTTGCTTTTTTTCGTTGTGGGGCACCAAAGGAAAGTCAGCGCCGACATGGAGCAGATGATAATGCTGCGCTGTACCATCGGTAGAAAAACGCCTGCAAACGCGGTATAGAAAATAATGAGTGTGGTCGCGACAGCGATGCCGAAAGCGAGGTAGCGAGGGAAGCCCTTTAGATCTCTGTATTTTCCGTTGGCCTCTTCCAGCAGCTCTTCAGACACATCCGCTTTCTCAAAGTTCGAAATCTGGGGCGGTATCCAGACCGCCCGTATTTGTTTTTTTATCTTCGTTCATATAAAACCTCTCTAATATTTGCTCTTAGGAGTAAAACATTTACATCAGACCGATCTCCTTGTAGAAGCGCTCTGCACCGGGATGAAGCGCGATGGCCGTGCCTTCATTCATCGTATCTGGATCAAACTCTGCAAACGAGCTGTGAACACCCTCGAAATACTCCTTGTTTTCATAAATGCTCTTGGTAAGATTGTAGATCATTTCCTCGTCGGCATCTTCGGTCGTAAAGATAACAATGGGGAGCGCGACCGTTTTAATGTCCTCTGTTTGGCCCTCGTACGTGCCGGCAGGGATGGTATAAGCGGAGAAGCCGTTTTCATTAACAAGCTTTTCGATTACTTCATCATCCAAGCTGAAAAGATGTCCATCGGAGCGGGTAACCAGAGATTCCGTGACAGACGAAGCAGGAACGTTCTGCATCGGCATCATGATCGCAACGTGGCGATCCGACCATGCATCGGAGAGGGAACCGCCGTCAGCGTAATACGCCTTGGCCCCCAGCTTTCAATTGCAGAGATACTGTCCAGACCATACTGCTTGAAAATAGTCTCAATGACGAAAGTGGACGCATTGCCGACCGGATAGCAGCCCAAGGTGTCCTTGATCTTTCCGTTTACAAACTCACCGAACGTATCGATGTCAAGCGTGGTCAGCGGCTGAATTGCCGTGGGCTGCATTGCGCAGATCGCACGCAGATTGGTGTAAGAGGTTTCAAAAGGCGCCTTGCCGTTCTGCGCCGCAATCAAAAACGGGCCATAGCTCATACCGATCTCGGAATCTCCGGATGCAATAACCGGCACATTACCGATAGAGCCGGGGCCGGGGATAGCGGTCATCGGGAAGCCATCATAGTTGTCATTGAACTTATCTGCGATACCGGCACCGATGGTATACCACGAGCCGGTAGCTGCACCGCTGAGAAGCTCAAGATCATTGATCTTGGGTAGACTGTCGGAAGAATCAGTCTGCCCCTGCTCGCCACAGGCAGTGAGCGACAGTGCTGCTGCAACACACAGCAAAAACGATAAGATCTTTTTTTTCATTTCTTTTCCTCCATTTTATTTTCACCGAATTAGCTCGGTCACGCTTATAACAGCAAATTGCGTGCCAACTACAAGCCACGCTTTTAAACAAATTATTGTCTCTATCGATCGCCACATTCGCTTAGTTTCTGTGTGTTTTATACAAGAAACATTGTTTACTACTCTTCCAGCGGCAAATGTGTCTATTTTTTTAGAATCTACGTATATAATTGTTTACATCAATGCAGACTTTATATATAATAACTATACATGGAAACAACGTGTCTTTCAAGGAGGTGTTCTGCCCGTGCAGAAAATTGCTGTTGTGGGCTCTAGCTATTTTGAAAAATATGTAGAACAAATCAAGACTGCGGATATGTTTCCGCAAGTCGAGCTTTTCTTTATTCCGGATAACGGCGCCCCTGCAAATATTGACATCAACTTTGTATTGAATCTGATCGAAGAAAAAGCGATACAGGCGATTGTCCTTGGCCCGTTTGACTATGAGCGCCTTGCTCCGCTTATCTCGATCCCGTGCTATATCGTTCTGCCCAACCTTCAGGATTTTCTTTTGCTACACAACAGGGTAAAGGATTACAAAAAAACTGCGGTCGTTTTATCGCCGCAGTACGAAATTGATCTATCAAGTCTTGAGCAATGCCTTCATATTAAATACAATCGTTTTTTTTATTCCCAGGATGGGGTCAAAGATCTTATTCGGCAACTGAAAGCGGATGGCTATACCGGGGTGATTGGCAACAGTGTCAGCTTGATGCACGCAGAAAAGCACGGCATGGACGGTTATTACTATTTCAGTCGAAAGTGTATCGAAGACGGTATTAATAACGCGCTTCAGATCATCCGCAATATGGAAAGGGAAAATCAATACGTTTCTGAAGTCCGCTCTCTTCTGGAAAGCACCACTTGTGGTGTGATTTATACGGATTCAAACATGACCATTACCTATGTAAATAAGACAGCATTTGATATTCTCCATTGTTATCGGGACAGCGTTTTGCAAAAGCCTCTAACGGATATTCTTCCCTCCAAAATCATCGAACGCTTGCAACGCAGTGGCGGACAGGAAAGCAACATACAGTTGACCATTTTCGATACTGATGTGATCGGTAATATCTTTCCACTCAAAATCGGTAGCAGCTTTCCGCGCATTTGCTTCATGTTTGAAAAAGCCTCCAGCATTCTGGAATCCGAGGCGATGATCCGGCAGGAAAGTAAGAGAAAAAATTTTTCCACACGCTATTCCTTTGAAGACATTATAGGGACCTCCCCCGCCATCCGAAAAGCCATCGATACTGCAAAGCGGTTTGCTATGAGAAATTCCACAGTGCTGATTAATGCGGAAACTGGGTCCGGCAAAGAGCTCTTCGCCCAAAGCATACACGGGTACAGTCAGCGGCGTCATTACCCGTTCGTTGCAATCAACTGTGCGTCGATTCCAGACACCCTGATAGAAAGCGAACTGTTCGGCTATACTGCAAATTCTTTTACAGGTGCCTCTTCAAAAGGCAAAAGTGGCCTAATCGAACTCGCAAATCACGGAACGGTATTCCTTGATGATATCGATGCGCTTTCGCCTAGCTTCCAGTCCAAACTTCTCCGTGTTATGCAGGAACGTGAGATCGTCAGGATTGGCGGCAGCGCACCCGTCTCTGTCGATGTGCGATTTATCGTTGCGACAAACAGAAATCTTTCAGAAATGGTCGCCCGTGGCGAATTTCGAAACGATCTTTATTATCGTATCAATATTCTCTGCTTGCGAATACCTCCTTTACGTGAGCGTCCGGAAGATATCCCTCTGCTTTATGAGCACTACCTCAATTTCTTCGACAGTGAGCTTGCCATTCGCATTCATCCTTATCTTCACCAAGCATTTTTTAAAGCCTTTTCGTACGGCTATCCGGGCAATGTTCGTGAACTCGTCAGCGTAGCAGAGCGGATCACCGCTCTGGCAGAGCCCGAGCGACTTAATGAAGGCGGTTATCTTTCCGGCCTTGTGTCAGAATGCCTAGATATTCAGGCAACGAAAGAGGTCTGTCCGAATATCCCGCTACTGATCAGTGGCAGCTACCGCGAAGATGTCCGTAACGCTGAGTACGCTATATTAACGCACTACTGCAGTGCAAATAATTGTACAATGTCTGAGCTTGCAAAAAAGCTTGGCATTAGTCGGGCTACTCTTTATAATCGGCTACGCGTACAGGGAAAAAGCGAGATCACATGAAACGTTCTTCTGTAATACTATTCCCTCGTCATGAGCAAAAGGCAAGCACTTACTGCAGTGCTTGCCTTTCGCTTTTATTTATTTGTACAATTCCTGATGTACTCCACTAACGCCGCCTTCGGGATTCGCCATACGCGGCCATTCCTATAGCCCTTAATCTTACCTGTATTTAGCAACTCGTACATCGCATTGAATCCGATTTTCAAGGCTTCGCAGGCCTCTTCAACCGTCAAAACATCATCGTAAGATTCAAACATTCGTCATTTCTCCTTCACTACGCCGCACTGTATCCGGAGCGGACACAATGCTGGATCAGCCATACAGCGATCACATAAGCACTCAGGAGGCTTCTTGCCGTTTCTCTGCCGCTGCGGGTTTTGCTTACGACCATACAGGTCCATTTTCTCGATCTGCTGATAAACTGCCGGTTCAGTCCGGCCCAACTCCAGCGCAATCTCGGTGATACCGACGCCACTGTCAAATAAAATTCTCAGTCGGTTCTTCTCGTCATCTCTCCAGTAATCTCCGGCGCGGTCTGCACGCAAAGTCTGATTGCGCATCGAGCGCACGGATTCTTGGAACGCTTCTTCACTTCTCATAGGTCTGCTTTCTCCTTTTGAATTTTCTTTACCTTATGTTACGTTCCTAAATCGCAAATCGCTTTATTTTTAATTGTATATCATCCTTATGAAGCACCGCGGAGTTGTCCGCGGTGCTATTTCTATTTAAGGAGATATCAACATGAACGTTCTCTTAGTTGAACCCAAACCTTGATCCCCGCACCATTGAAATTGACGGCTCTCTCGCGTCCATGCAGTCCCTCGTCGGCGGCCTCATCGAAGCTGTGTACCCGTTCGAGGCCCCCGTCGCCCTGATCTGCAACGACGAGGGAAAATTGGCAGGCCTGCCGCAGAATCGCCCCTTAAAACACCCCGAAACCGGTGAAGTCTACGACATCATCTATGGTACTTTTTTCGTATGTTCCGCGCCAGCCGACAGTGAGCATTTTGAATCGTTACCAGACGATTTGATTGAAAAATACAGCAAAGTCTTTGCACTGCCGAGCCTCGTCTGCACCTCCTGCGGCAACAAGTTTTACCGTGAACAGCTCTCACCCTTTGACGGTGAGCTGCTCTGTCCCTCCTGCCTGAGCAATCAGACGGTCTACTGCTCCTGCTGTGACCGCCGTATCTGGACAGACGACAATGTGGGAACGGATGCTCAGCCGCTGTGTCAGGACTGCTTCGACGATCACTTTGAACGCTGTACAACCTGCAACGCCCTGATCCGCCGTGGGGACACCTTCTTCCGTGGAGACGAACCGTATTGTCAGGACTGCTATCACTCCGTATGTGACAGGGACGCTATCCACGACTACTATTACAAGCCCACTCCCATTTTCTACGGCGACGACAATCGCTTCTTCGGCGTTGAGCTTGAGATCGACGGTGCCGGTGAAGATAGTGACAACGCTGCCGAGATCCTGCACATTGCCAATGCTGAGCAGCCGATGGCCTACTGCAAGCATGACGGCAGCCTCGATGAGGGGTTCGAGATCGTCACCCACCCAATGACCCTTGATTTCCACCTGCACGGCATGCCGTGGGAGCGGATTGTGGAAGAAGCAAAAAAACTGGGGTATACCAGTCATCAGGCGGGCACCTGCGGGCTCCATGTTCACGTCAACCGCACCGCGTTTGGCAATACCGAGAGCGCACAGGATGCAGCCATCGCACGCGTCCTGTTTTTCTTCGAAAAATTCTGGGATGAGCTGCTCAAGTTCAGTCGTAGAACGCAGGGGCAGCTGAACCAGTGGGCCGCAAGGTACGGCTACAAAGATCAGCCAAAGGAAATTCTTGACCATGCCAAAAGCGGTCGCCATGCCGGACGGTATACGGCGGTCAATCTGACGAACGCGGACACTGTAGAATTTCGAATGTTCCGCGGCACTCTGAAACACAACACTTTGATCGCAACTCTTGAACTGCTTGACTGCATCATCGACGCCGCGATCTACCTGACGGATGATGATCTGAAAGCCATGTCCTGGTCCAGCTTCATGCTTGGCTGCACGAAGCCTGAGCTGATCCAGTATCTGAAAGAGCGCAGGCTCTACATCAATGAGCCGATTGAAAGCGAGGGTGAAGTTTGATGTGCTGTTTGTTCGGTTTCGTTGACTACACTGGCGCGCTGAGCGTCAACCAGAAAAATCGCTTGATTCGGAAGCTCTCTATCGCGGCAGAAGCTCGTGGGACCGATGCTACTGGTATTGCCTATAACTCGTCACGAGGATTGCAGATCTACAAGCGTCCGCTGGCGGCACATCGGCTGCATCTGAAGATTCCTGCGGAAGCACATGTCGTCATGGGGCACACGCGGATGACGACGCAGGGCAGTGCGAAAAAGAATTACAACAACCATCCCTTTTTCGGCCGTGTAAAGGGGAAAGCCTTTGCACTGGCGCATAATGGCATTGTTTGGAACGACCTTGAGATGCGCCGCACAAAACATCTGCCGAGAACAAAGGTACAAACAGATAGCTATGTTTCCGTCCAACTCATTGAGCAGCAAAAAGCCCTCGACTTTGACAGCCTCCGCTATATGGCAGAGCAGGTCGAGGGTTCTTTTACATTTACAGTGCTGGATGAGCAGAATGCGCTGTGGATCGTCAAGGGGGACAATCCTCTCAGCATTGCTCACTTTCCGGAGCTTGGCGTTTACGTTTACGCATCGACTGCCGAGATCCTAAACAAAGCGTTGACCCGCTGCAGCAACTGGCTCGGGCGCGGAGAGAAGGTTGATATCGAGATGGGGGATATTGTAAGAATTGACCGCAACGGTCGCATCACCCGCGGCACGTTCGATACCTCCAAATTCTATCGCTCGTCGTGGGGATATTGGGATACGCCACTATACCCAAGATTACCGCATTCCGAGGAGGAACATCTTTCACTTTTGAAGTCGGTCGCAAAGGCGTTCGGCTTTACAGGCGAGATGATTGACCGGCTGTTGGATCAGGGGTTCACGACTGACGATATCGAAGAAATTTTGTACGAAGGGACATGGTGACTATGAAGCAAAAAATCAAAGCAAAGAGTAACTACAAAGCGCGTGGCAGCAGCGTCGACCTGTATTGTTCCGTGCACGTACACCGCGCCAAAGGCCGCAGCAAGTCGAGCTGCAAGGTCAGTACACGCGGCAAAAGGCGCTGAGGAGGTGGTACTATGAACTTAAACTTCGTAATGGCCGGAATGATGCTCACACTCTTCGTCCTGTTTCTGGCTGAGGGCATTTGCGCCTCAATTCAGAAAGAGCGGTGATTTCATGCCTGTCTTTTTTGCTGTCATCGGCACGCCGCTCTATGACTTCGCCGCTGGCTGTGTGCTGGCAGCCAACGTATATTTGATGATCCGTGGTGGAAAGAATTACCTCAAGGGGCGGAAGAAGTGAGTCTTTTTTGATGTAGGGGAAAAAGGAGAAGGGGACGTTCCGTAGGCCCAAAGCCAACGCGTTGCGTGGCTTCGAGCCTCGTCCCCTCTCCTTCGCGCTGCGGCGCTCATCCTCACCCCTCACGGTGAGATTCTATTTTTCTGTTCCACTGTTCCGGTTATTTTTCGCTTCTTTTATATTAGATTCGGTCCCCCTATTAGAGAAGGATAGTGTGAATTATTGTCTGTTAAAACACTGGAACAGTGGCACAGCGGAACATCAAAAGCGATTGGAGTATCATTATACGACTGCCAATTACTCAAAAGATTCGATGACCAATCTGTTCGAAATTCCAGACCGTTAGAAATCAGAAAAGTATCCATGATAATGTTTTTTCGCATTTCATCTGCGCTTTTCGATTGCTTTTGAGATGGAAATTTTTTTGGAACTGTGGTAGCCTCGCCGGTTGATCGGAGAAGTTTGATTTTTATTAGCCGTTCATATCTGCTTTTGCCATCGAGTTTTCTTGAAAAGCTGTCTTCAATGGCAGCAAAAATATCTCTAATATTATTGAAATATACTTTGACTAAGTGTAAGAAGTACTCTTCTAAAATGGGTAAGCCGATTCGATTCCATTGAGCAAAATAGCAATTTAATATTGAACGTCGTTCCATTACAGCGGGGCGGTCTATCAGATAATTTAGAAACTCCGCATGAAGCAACGGTGCTCTTAAACGAAGCGGAGATAAAAGGCAAGCAGTCCATTCCGGAAAATATGTATCACTGTTCAAGCGTAACTGATGGATGCGTTCTGCACACGCTATCGTGAATATATGGAAGTTACGTTCCAAAAGGTAAGCGTTGAAAACTAATTGCATATCTGCAGAGATTGTGATTTTTCTGCTTACGGTTTCGGATTCGTTATCTGTATAGTCTTTTAAATAGTACTCTTGATCAGGGAGTGGTGAGGCAAGACAATCTTTTTTATCAATAGGGATTCCTGCAAAAGACACATTACTTTTTATGACAGGATAAATCCAAATACAAGAAGAACGCGCCTCCTTAGGCATAGTATTAAATGCCTGATCGCAGTCTTCGACAGGGAAAAGTGCACTGACGATGTCGTATTTATGAATATCAAGGGATCCCCTTTGCTCTGAAATTGGACGAAACAGGTTAGATATTTTATCGTAGTTTTCAGATGAACTGCGAAGGGCTGAAATATACTTAACTTTTCTGCTTGCACAGAAAAGCAAAAACCAGGCATCGGGAGGTGCAATGCTATTCATGTCGAGTTTTTTCGAAATTTTACTTGATAGGTCTAATGGCTCTTTTATATCACGCCAGTGCAGATTTGTAAAAGCATCCAGTACTGTCGCTTGTTTTTCTTTTCCTTTGCATGTAGTGTTTTCCGAAGGCTTATCAGCAGGACCAGCTTGAGGGTTATTACTACATTCGCCTCCGCTTTCGCTGGTAGTAAGGGTGAATTGTTCGCAAAAGTTGCGGTATTTGTTTCGGAAATCTTTTCGAAAATCTCTTCGGTAATTCTTCCTTATTTCGGCAAGATCGATAGGATTAGCAGTTTTATCAAACTCTGCTATATAATCAAACAGAGTGTTAACGTAGTCGTCAAAACTTCTTGGCTCCAAGTTATCGCAGCAGAAGCGATATGCAAAGGTTACAATTAGATGATCACGAAGGGCCAATTCGAAGTGATGAGGCATATCACGTCTAATACGCATCGGGAGATCATCAGGAGCTGTAAGAACATCGTTAAATACATTAGAGACATCTTTAACGGGGGTTAACGAGAACAGGTAATTCTGACAACTGCAAATGCAAAGCTCGGCCAACTGGTCAAGAACGGGCATATCTTTCTTTTGCGCTTCGGATTTAAGAAGCTTTTCTGGCTCCTCTAGCCCGTAGACAGATGAGAGTTTTTCCCAGTGTGCCTTGTGAGACGCTTCTAGCATGTTCCACCTTAGGTTTTGAAAATTGCCATCACGGTACATAATATTGCCTCCATTCGTTATCAGATATGCTAAAGGGTGGAATTTCTTCCTCGTGTGCCATAATCTTTCCACCTGTGTTTCACCTTTTTTTTGCTTTATACTTGAACCATCCAGACGAAAAGGAGAAAACGGAATGGACACGACAATGCAATTTTTTAAACCGGACGATGAATTAAACAATCTAATTCACTTCGCCACGGAAAACTACAAACGCGCTGTCAAGGAGTCGCCTAATGTTTCTGCTCGCGAGCTGTTCCCAGCTCTGTTTGGAGCAGTCGAGCAGATGACTGGCGAGCTGGACTGACCCGCTGCAATTTTCGGCAGACGCGGTTCAATATCAGTGGAATCAAATTGACCTGGTCAAAACTTGTATCACCTATATTCACAAAAGAGCGCCTCACATGCTGCGTTCACTGGTCACAACACCTTCTGTCCCGACCCAAGCAAAATTAACGGGGAAAAAGTTGTCGGACCTTGATGTGGCGCTGGTCTATGCGAAGAAGACCGAAGATTTTCCGGCAACTGTTGCCAAACCTGTGAAGGAACTTCTGCCTGTGGACCCTCTAATGGCAGAGAAGACGGTCGCGGCAAGTCCGGCCCCCAAAAAAGCCACGGCCTATGATGTTGCGCAAGAGCTGCTAAGGAAGTGCAGGATCCGCGTTATCGGGGAGCAGCCTTTCTATTTCAGTGGGCTCTTTTACAAGGCGCTGACGACAAATGACTTGAAGCGTCTCGTCGTTCTCAATTCCCGTGATGCCGTTCGTGTTGCAGGAACCCCTCGGTTTATTGACGACGTAGACCGCCACATCCTGTTGGAGCCCAGCATTTTTGAAAAGGAAGTGCTGCCGGATCAAAATCTTGTGGCCTTTGAGAATGGCCTGCTGGATTTGCGCAGCGGCAACTTAATTCCGCCGTCTCCTCGCTACGAGGTGTTCTATCAGTTGCGCACAATTTACGTGGAAAATCACCGCCATCCTCGCTTTGACGCATTTCTGCAGAGCGTGACCCACGGCGATAACTTGCTTGCGCAGCGCATTTTTGAGGTGATCGGATATCTTCTTGTTTCCGACTCTTCGAAGAAGTACTTTTTCCTGTTTCAGGGCGCCGCCGACTCGGGAAAATCGATCCTGGCCAATTTTATCCGCGGATGCTTTAACCCTGAGGCGACCGTATCTCTCAACTTTGAAGAATTGACTAGACACTTTGCCCCTGCAAATCTGGTAGGAAAACAATTCTGTCTGTCCATGGATCTGCCGTCGTCGCCGATCAAGGCAAAGAGCGCGAGCGTGTTCAAGGGAGTTACTGGCGGTGACTACCTGAGCGCAGATGTGAAATATAAAGATTACATCACCTTTCTCAACCACGCAAAATTTTTGTTTGGTTCGAATCACCCGCTGCTCACGCAGGACTATGATCCGGCCTTCTTCAAGCGTGCGATTACGGTTCCGTTCCAGTACGGTGTTGCACTCGAAGCACAGGACCCGTATCTTTTGCAGAAGCTCAACGGCGAACGCAACGCCATTGTCTTTGATGCGGTACAGGCTTATTTTGCACTGCGTGCTCGTGGTTATCGTTTCAGTGGCAATTTTCCCATCAACGGCGTCTTCGTGAATGAGCTGACGCAGGGAAAGTCCGACGCCAGCGATTTGGAGTTGGTTGCCATTTTTCTGAAGGATTATTGTACGCCCGTGGGTAACGCAAGGCTGCACGTTGAAGTTTTGTTCAACGCGTTTTGCGGGCGCTTTCCTGAAGCAGACATCGACTTGGAACGCTTCAGCCCGCTTGTGCTGCAGGGGTGCAGTCTGTTGAATTGGCAGGGCGTACATCGCGGAGGGAAGAAGCGCTTGGAAAAGGGCAAAAACCCGCAGGCCACGCTGCTCGGAATTGCTTTCAAGGGGGCGAATGATGGTGGAATGTAATTTTTCACACGATGAGCTTCCTTTGACTCTCACTGTCACTGAGGCGGCATCGGTGCTTAGAATCGGGCGTACTGCGGCTTACAATTTAGTCCGATGCGGAAAGCTCCGCAGCGTCCGCGTCGGTAAAGTAATCAGGATTCCGCGGGATGCGATTTATGCTTTTTTAGGTACTTAAAGCAAAGGAGAGGGAGCTTCCCTCTCCTTTTATAATAATATTATTTGAAAAAACTGCAAGGAGGGTTTTATGTCCAGAACAAAAAATTCACGCGCCGCGCAGGGGGCGGGCACGATTCGAAAAAAGACCGTCACACGCAAGGGGGCTACTTACGCCTACTGGGAGGCCCGCATCACGACGGGCTACGATCCCGGCACTGGCAAGCAGATTCAACGGTCCTTCTCGGGCAAAACCCAAAAAGAGGTGCGCGAGAAGATGCAGGCCGCGGCTGTAGAGCTCAATAGCGGGACTTACAAGGAGCCGCTGAAAATGACCGTCAGCGAATGGCTCGATATTTGGCTCACGGATTATTTGGGCGGCGTGAAGCCGATGACGGTGCTGAACTACACGCAGCACGTCAAGAACCATATCAAGCCTGCACTCGGCGCGATCAAACTGGAAGCGCTCCACACACACGAAATTCAAAGCTTTTATAACGACCTGCAAAAGCCGCACGGCGACAAGGCGAGACTGTCTGCAAAGACCATCAAGTGCGTGAACGGCGTGCTGCACAAGGCGCTGCAGCAGGCGGTGGCAGTCGGTTATCTGCGTTTCAATCCTGCCGATGCCTGCAAGCTGCCTCGTGTGGAGCGTAAGGAGATCAAGCCGCTGGACAGTGAGGCAATCACGGTTTTTATGAAAGCGGTAGAGGGTTCGCGCTATGAAACACTTTATTTACTGACGCTGTTTACCGGAATGCGGCGCGGCGAGGTCTGCGGCTTACAATGGGAATGTGTCGATTTGGAAAAAGGCACGATTCTCATTAACAAGCAACTGCAAAACATTCCCGGACAGCCGGGGAAGTATCGGCTTATTTCGTCTAAGAACGGAAAAGGCCGCAGCATCACTGCTGCACCTTTTATCGTCTCACTGCTGAAAAAGCATAAGGCGCAGCAAAGCGCAGAACGGATCCGTGCGGGCAGCGCATGGGAAGACAGCGGCTTTGTCTTTACGGACGAGCTGGGCCGTCATGTTTCACCGCACAATGTGTATCACAGCTATAAGCGCATTGTCACATCAATCGGCATGCCCGAGGCTCGTTTCCATGATCTTCGCCACAGCTATGCAGTTGCCGCGATCCATGCCGGTGATGATATCAAGACGGTGCAAGGGAACCTTGGACACGCGACATCTTCTTTTACGCTGGATGTCTATGGACATGTGACGGATGAGATGAAAAAGAGCAGCGCTGACCACATGGAAAAGTTTATCGAAAAAGTGTCTGGCGGTTGAGCCGTCAGACACCTTTTTTGACCTGTAAAGGGAAAACTAAAGGGAAAACGCCCTGTAAAAGTGCAAGAAAAGAGCCTGTAACCATTGCAGTTACAGGCTTTTTAACTGGTCCGAGTGGCGAGATTCGAACTCACGGCCTCATGGTCCCGAACCATGCGCGCTACCAACTGCGCTACACCCGGATATGAAGTTGTACGGCTCACGTCGCGAACAGTAGTATTATATGAGCTTCCCTCCGTTCTGTCAAGAGGGAAATCCACATTTTTCAAAAAGCCCCGCGGCACACGGCCGCGAGGCTCTGGCGGGAGCATGTGAGAATCGAACTCACCCGAGAGGCTCTTCACCCCTCTCACCGGTTTTGAAGACCGGGGGGCACACCAGCACCCATCTACTCCCATGTGAGAGGCGACAAAAGCCGCCTCATTTTTCTATCTCGCCAAACTGCGCGCCCGGCCTGCGGACATCACCCTCGCGGCGAAGAATCCCTCGCCGGTCGTAATACTCCAGCACCAGCAGCGCGTGGTCGCGCGAGGTGCCGAGCGCGTCGCGGAATTCTCCCAGCGTGAGCGTGTCGTGCGTTTCGAACCACGCCTTCACCCTTGCGTCGACCGCATCCAAAACACTTTTTTCGACGCAGAGCTCTGGCGCGAGCAGCACAAGCTCGCCGGTAGATAAAAGACTCTCAAGCACGCGCGCGCACTCCATGCGGTCTTTTTTGTCGAACAGCGCACAGAGCGCGTCCTGCTTTTTGCCAAGAATTCCCGCCGCGCGGCAGGTGCGCAGCAGCTCTTCCCGGATGGCGCTCTGCCGCTTAGTCAGATGCACGGAAAAGTCCGCAAGCGCGCAGTGCTCCGCCGTCAGCGTGAGTTTTCCCTCGCGCGCAAAGCAGGCGAGGATCGCGTCCGCATTTTCCCGTGCTTTGCCGCGCAGAAGCCGCTGTCGCGCCTCGGCGAGGCGCATGCCCGCGTGCAGCGGATGCTCGCGGTGGTACTTTGTCAGCATCGTCTCACAGTCTGTCCACAGCCTGTCCAGCGTCGACGATGTAAGATAGCGCGACGGCGCGATCTCGACGAGCTTTCCCCCGCGCACAGAGCACGGCGAGCATTTCCACCAGTTTTTCTTCCGGTTCATCGAAGCACGCGGCAAGGTCCGCAAGCGTCATGCCATCCGCGCCGCGCTCGCCGACGGCCTGCACGAGCTTTGCCTCGTCCGATCCGCTCTCGCGCACGGCGAGCGAGGCGATCACGCGCGCGTCGTTTCGCTTGTGCCGGTACGGATGCTCGTCCAAGATCACCCCGCCGCCGACGGTCTCGAGCGGCGAGTAGAAGCGCACGACAAAGCGGTCGCCCTGCCGCGCGGCGAGCGCTTCGCTCAGCCGCAGCTGGGCATAGCAGCTCGCCCGGACGCAGCGCGTCGCGGTCCAGCAGCCCCGCCTTTGCAAGGCGCACCGCCGCGCCGTGGTAGAGGTGCAGGCGCGAGCCGCTCTCGATGATCCGCTTAGAATCCGGCAGATTTTGCAGTTTCACGTCCAGCATCAGCGACGGCTGCATCGAATCCGTCCTGCACAGCACATCGCCGCGGCTGATGCTCTCTTTTTTGATGCCCGCTAAGTTGACCGCCGCGCGCTGTCCGGCGTACACCGCCGACACGTCGCGCCCGTGCACCTGCAAATTGCGCACGCGGCACTGATTCCCGAGCGGCATGAGCTGCGTTCGTCGCCGACGGCGATGTGCCCGTCGATGAGCGTGCCGGTGACGATCGTGCCGAAGCCATCGACAGAAAACACGCGGTCGATGGGCAGGCGGAACGGCGTGCGCGCGCTCTTTCCTCCGCGTGCAGTGTCAAGTCGTGCAGTGCTTCGCGCAGTGCCTCAACGCCTTCGCCCGTGCGAACAGACGTGCGCAGGATCGGCTTATCCTCCAAAAACGTGCCCTTGACGCGGCTTTTGACGTCCTCTTCGAGCATGTTCAGCCAGTCCTCGTCGACTAAGTCGGTCTTTGTCAGCACGATGAGTCCGTCCTTCACACCGAGCAGCTGCAGGATGTCAAGATGCTCGACCGTCTGCGGCATAAAGCCCCCGTCCGCCGCCGACGAGCATCGCAAGGTCGATGCCTGCCCGCGCCGGCGAGCATGTTCTTGATGAACCTCTCGTGCCCCGGCACATCGACGATGCTCGCACAGCTCCCGTCCGGAAAGTCGAGGCGCGCAAAGCCGAGGTCGATCGTGATGCCGCGTTTTCCTCGGCCAGCCGGTCGGTATCCACGCCCGTGAGCGCCTTTGACGACTCGGTCTTGCCGTGGTCCACATGGCCCGCGGTGCCGATGATGACATGCTTCATCGGATGGCCTCCGCAGCCACCGCGGCGATCTCGGCAAAGTCTTCCTCTCGAATGTCCGCACGCACAGCAAATACTGTCCGTGGTGGATGCGCGCGATTGAGCGGCTTTGTTCGCACGCGCAGCTTTTCTTCCAACTCATCCACGCTCAGTTCCCGGCTCGATCACCGCGACGGCCCAGCCGGTGAGCTCCCGCTGGAGCGCTGCCGCTGCCGACAGCGTCGCCTCGTCCAATATCGAGTTGCGGCGGAAACGCTCAGGTCCTGCCTTTGCAGCCGCAGCGCCTTGGCGTGCAGCTCGTCCTCGTCCTGCCGACGCATCAAGTGAGCGTCGATCCCCTCGCACGGCGATCTCGCATCCGTGATAGGCGCTGAGCGTCGCGCAGCGCGGCAAGCGTCATCTTGTTGAGGCCGCAGCGTCTGCGCAAGCGGGTGCTTTTGATCCGTTCGATGTACTCCTCGACGATCAGCCCTCTGCCTGCGGCCCGCCGAGCAGCTTGTCGCCCGAAACGACGCAACGTCCTAATAACCGCAGTAGACTTCACCACGGCCTCGCCGCGGATGCCAAACAGGTCGACGATCGCCCCGCTGCCGAGGTCTCAATGAGCGGCGGCTGCCCATCGCGCGATCTCCGCCAGTTCCTCCGCTGGGCGATACTGTCAAAGCCCAGCGATGCGAAGTTGCTTGTGTGCACCTTCAAAGCTGCTCTCGTCTGCTCGCCGATGGCAGCTTCATAGTCGCGCCGGTGCGTCTTGTTCGTCGCGCCGACCTCGCACAGCGTGCAGCCGCACTGCGTCACGATCTCCGGAATGCGGAACGAGCCGCCGATCTCGACGATGCTCGCCGCGCGAGGCGATGACCTCTCCCCCGCCCGCGAGCGCGGACGAGGATGAGCAGCACCGCCGCGGCGTTGTTGTCACGCCATCGTCGCCTCTCCGCACCGTCAGGCGGCACAAAGCGCCTCCATGTGCTGATAGCGCGAGCTGCGGCAGCCGTTTTCCACATCGTATTCAAAGCGTCGAATAATCTCTCGCCGCCTCTGCCGCGGTGTCGTCCGCGCGCTCGCCTCAGGCAGGCGCGGCCAAGGTTCGTGTGCAGCGTCACGCCGGTCGCGTTGAGACCGAGCGCAGGGTCGGTGGCAGCCGTTTTTCTCCTTAACGTGCCAGAATGCGCGCGCAGAGTATGCCTGCTGTCTCCGGCAGCGCGGGAAAGGCCGCCGCGCACTTCGTCCGCAGCGCGCGTCCAGTTTCCGCGCACGCTCGCGCAGCAGCCGGCATGGCAGCGCCGATACCTTGAGCTTCCCGACCGGAGCAGCTTCGTCCACCTTCGCGGATGGAACGGATTTCTTCCACGCTTTCTTCCCCCGCGCCCGACACGCAGTGCGTCGGGCGCCAACTTCCCGAAGTTTGCCTTTACCCTATCAGAAAGGCTTTCTGTTTGTTCAAGAAAAAACCAGAACCGTTCGCTGAATCACGGTTCTGGTTTTTCTATTGTTCACAAGAGGCGGATCGCAAGGCCGCAATTTTGAAAATTTCTGTCTCTCTTTGGGACAGCTTCCTGTCGGGGCGTGCCCGCCCAAGCCCTGTTGCTGGGATCAAGTACGGCAAACTGAAGTTCCAAATTGAAGTATGTTATTTCTACCAACGATCATCGGGAGCACTCCAACAATAGATGCAACCACCAAGGATACAACTACTTTTGAACAATGCCAAGTAATTGCTACCCAGATGCGATCAAGGGTTGTAGTCCTCCTACGCCATCTTTGCACCTGGCAGGGCAAAACAAAGAATGGTGTAGGTAGCAATAAAAAGTAATCACAAATAAAAGAACTGGATAATGTTTTCTTTTTTCATACACAACACTCCTTGACCAAATTCCGATTTGTTGAGCCGAGTATACCATATTTCAACGAAAGAACATTCTTATATACGAGAACCTGACCGTTTTACTGCGTACAGAACCCCGATTTGCAAAGCTCCCATGCGCGACACCTTGACGGTGCAAACATGGGACTTTGAAGTTTTGCTTTATTCCGTACTTCGTAACTTATCTCGCAGGCGGCTGCCGTGTCATCTTCGAAAGCTTTTTACGAACGCCCGGCTTAGGGAGAACCGCTTTTTATTTTTACCGCGCTGAGCAATTTATCCATCTTCCGCTCTTTTTGACGATTACCGTCCATCAGCGCGAACACCGCCACGAGCAGCACGGGGAAGGTGATTCAGTGGTAGCCGACATGGTCGCGGAACCCGCGAGTGATTCGTCCGGCGCGATACATCAGAAATGAAATTCGTATCGAGCAGCAGGTTGACGCAACAAATGAACCCGCCATCGCCAGCAGCAGCGCAAAAGCATCTGCTCAACACCTGACGCTCGGTCGGATTATCACCGCCCGAAAACAGCATGATGGGATAGGCCGCAAGCAGAATGTGCACGCTCGTCGAATGCCAGAACATGAAGTTCGCCGCCGCCGGAAGCGACGTCCACGTCGGGAACAGCAGCAGTGCCGCCGTCGCCGCGGGGATACAGATAAAATAAAGAAAAATTGTCGAGCAGCCTGCTCGGCTTTTGGCGCGTACAGCGCGATAAGGAAAATGTTGATCGAGCACAAGGTGCAGCGGCAGATAGTCCCAGTTGAAATTCCCGCCGATCTGCAAACCGATCTGTTTGAACGCCTGTCCGCAGCAGGAGAACGGCAAAGAGCCCCCGCAGCTGCGCCGCTTTTCGTCCGCCGCCTTGTAGAGCTTGCAGCTCAGCGCGGCAAAGCCGATATACAGCGCAAGCGTCACTAAGTGCCGCGCCGAAGAGCGAAAACCAAAGCCCTCGCCGATCGTATCCACCGTATCCCAAAAAGTGCTCCGCGATCCAGCCTCCGCAAATTTGTTGTCCCTGCCAGCATATCATACGGCGGCGAAAAATACCTGAAATTTTAAGATTCAGTATCCCATCCGCGCTCCCAGCATCTCGCCGCTGCTGCCGCCGCGGTACACGCCGTTGTTTTCGATCACGCGCGCTCGCCGGAGCACGAATACCTCGTCAAAGCCTGTCGCAGGCAGGTTGGGCCGCGCCAGGTGCCCTGCTCATGGATATTTTCGGGCGAAGAGCAAAGGTCCGCGTCCATGCCCGCCGCGATGACGCCCTTTTTTCTCAAAGCCGAAGCGGTCCGCCGCATGCCCTGTCACCTTGTGCACAGCCTGCTCGAGCGTGAGCACCCTTTCGCTGCACGACGTATTTTCGATGAGCCGCGCGAACGTCCCGTACACGCGGATGCACGCGCCCGCCGGGGGTACGTGGTCGCATCCGAAATGACGCCCGAGAACGGCGCGCGCAGGATATCTTTTTTCACGTCTTTCGTCCGAGATGTAGTCGATCATCCCCTGTATTCGAAGTTCTGCCGCCAGCAGGTCAAAGAGCGTATCGAACGGCCTTGAAGTTCGCGCGATTCGGCGACGGATCTTCCCTCAAAGCGCCGGTATTCGTCCATCTTGAAGCCTGATGGCGATCACATGGGGTTGCCGATTACAGCGGATAGCCTCAAAAGCCGCTGCTCCGCCTCCATCCGCGCGCGCATACTTTCGCGCAGCACTCGTCGAGCAGGTGGCAACGCCGGCCGCGCCTCCGTGCCGCCCTCCTCGGAATTCCGGCGGCAGCACGTGGATAAGCTGTGTCGAGCCCGCAGTGGTGGGTACATCGTCGCACATGACGTCGCTTTCTCCGTCCTGTCGCGCCTTCACTGCTGCGAGAAAGCATTTCGATGGCTCTTTCGCGCGTTGCAGCTCCTCCGATGGCCTTGGTGATGGCCGACCTCCAGCGGCGTTTGCAGCGCGGGCGACCTCCGAGCATTTGCGCGCAGCGCAGTCGACGGACGCCGTCGCTGACGACGCAGATGGGCACAACGCGCGAGCGCGCGGATGGCTTGCCGGTCGAGTAAAGACTTCCGGGCGCGCAGCGCGTCAGTTGACACGCCGCATCGCAGTTCGCCAGCGCCGCTTCCATGTGCAGATCGCGCAGCTCGAGCGCGGTGACAAATCTCCCGTCGTGAAGCCTGCGGCAGCTGCGCAGCGCCCATGCCGATGAGTTCC
>VOFK01000132.1_pt1 | contig 96000 bp, 99 predicted proteins | sample 5384121 | NCBI WGS metagenome assembly VOFK01 (sample SAMN12384730, study PRJNA508395) | human gut metagenome | isolation source: healthy gut J | host: Homo sapiens
AAAGGTAGAAAAATTATTTTATACTTCTCAAACAATTTATATAGTAGAAAAGCAGGCAAAGCGAAGAAATACTTTTGTGTTGATTGTCAGTTCTTTACATAAATAATTAGTTCCGCAAAGACTTTGGTAGTTTCCTTTATCGGAATGGCTAGTCAAGAGGTTTCTATCAAACAGAATGTTAGCATCATTTTAAAATCTGATACTAAAGTGCTTGGAGAAGTGATGGTTGTTGCATATGGCACTGCAAAAAAGGAATCTTTTACAGGATCAGCATCCGTTATTAATAATAAGAAACTGGAATTACGTCCTATAAGTAATGTTACTAAAGGATTGGAAGGACAGACTACAGGTCTGTTAACAACTTCAGGCTCAGGTCAACCTGGCGAAGCTGCCAAGATCGTGATTCGCGGTTACGGTTCCATCAATGCCTCACAAGATCCTTTGTATGTAGTTGACGGAATACCTTTTAGTGGAGATATGAGTTCTATCAATCCTGCCGATATTGAAAGCATGACAGTTTTAAAAGATGCTTCAGCCGGAGCCCTTTATGGAGCCCGTGGTGCAAATGGTGTAATTATGATTACTACCAAACAAGGAAGAAGGCAAGACTAAGGTATCTTGGCGTTCTACGGCAGGTTGGTCTTCACGTTCCTTGAAAGCCTATGACATGGTTGACCAAAAAGAATTTGTACAGTTAACGTATGAAGGTTTACGCAACGGATATATCTTTGACAATGGATATAACTGGGAAGCTGCCGGTAGACAAGCATCAGCAGATTTAGGTGGCGTTTTAGGTGGAGAACAATATAATCCATTTAAAAATTACACATGGGGAACAATTATAGATCCTGCAACAGGTAGAGTGCAGGGTGATGCTACATCCGCATGGAATGAATCTTGGATGGATGCAATACAAAGAGACAATGCATTTCGTCATGAACACCAGTTGTCTGTTAATGGAGGTACAGAAAAGACCAAATATATGTTCTCTTTGGGATATTTAAATGAAGATGGCATCTTGATTAATACCGGTTTCCAACGTTATAATGCCCGTGCAAACATAAACACTGAAGTGAATAAATGGATGAAGACTGGATTGAATGTGTCACTTTCCAATTCCACACAAAATTTTAGTGATTACGAAGGTTCATCTAATTCAAATGTGTGGTACTCTGCACAATTTATGGCTCCGATTTACCCGGTGTATATAAAGGGAGAAGATGGTAAAGATGTATTAGATGCTGATGGAAATCGCCAACTGGACTACGGTGACGGTAGTGTACAACGCCCACAGTATAGTGATTTCAATCCCGTAGGCGGTTTGGTAGATGACAAGGCTGATATAAAAACAGATGTAGCTGGTTTGCGCACATTTTTGGCATTCGGCTCAGATTCGGAAGATGCCGGATGGGCTAAAGGTATTAAGCTGACTTTGAACTTTGGTCTGGACTACCGGAACAAATCTCAAAAATCATATATGAATATGCACCATGGTAATCAGGCAGCTGCCGGCGGTTTGTTGATGAAATATAACAGAAGAACCCAATCTTATACTTTTAACCAGTTACTGACATGGGGGCGTTCTTTTAACTTTCATAACATCGATCTTTTGGTTGGTCATGAATTTTATGCATATAAATATGAATTTCTGTCTGCCGGAAAAACCAATTTAGTAGATGGTATTCTTGAATTGCGTCCGGGTACAAATCTATACAATGCGGATTCATATTCGGAAGATTATCGTGTGGAATCCTTCTTTGGGAGATTCAATTATAACTTTAATGAAAAATATTATTTTTCAGCCTCTATCCGTACGGACGGTTCTTCACGCTTCCAAAGATAACCGTTGGGGTACTTTCTGGTCTGTCGGTGCCAACTGGAGAATTTCACAAGAAAAGTTTATGCAGAATTTGACTTGGATTTCTAATTTATCAGCTAAAATCAGTTATGGTGAACAAGGTAATGATAATCTGTTAAGATATGATAGTCTTGAAGGAGGATATGTACCAGATTATTATCCTTGGCAAGGACTCTATCCATTGGAATATCCGAATGCGAATCAAGTAGGAGGCCTGATCGGTGCTTTGGAAAACAAAAAACTTTCATGGGAAAAAAGCGGTAATTTAAATGTCGGTATTGAGGCAAGTATGTTTGACGGACGCTTGAATGTCAGTGCTGAATATTATAACCGCAAAACAACGGATATGTTGCTGGGATACCCCAAGGCTACTTCTAGTGGATTCTCTGAATACAACGCGAATATCGGTTCTATGCGTAATACCGGGTTTGAATTTAGCTTAGGTGGTTCCCTTATCAAAACCACTGATTTTATATGGAACTTAACTTGGATGGGCTCTACTGTAACCAATAAAGTGCTGAAACTGACTGGGGAATCTCCTGAAATTATCAAGGGAGTTTTCAGTATTAAAGAGGGAATGCCTATTAATACATATTATATGGCTAAATCTGCCGGTGTGGATCCTGCAACAGGAGCGCAGCTCTATTGGGTATATGATAAGGATGATAATGGCAACATCACTAACGAATATATCAGCAGTGACTATCAAAAAGCTGCGAACAGCAAATATTATTCCGGCAGCCGTATACCTGATTTATATGGTAGTATCAATACCGATTTCTCTTACAAGAATTTCGATTTGTCAATATTGGGTACATATTCTATAGGAGGTAAAGTTTATGATTCATTATACGCTGGTTCTATGGAGGTTATGTATGCAGGCAATACATGGAACAAACATGCTTTGAGACGTTGGCAACAACCTGGTGACATCACAGATGTACCTCGTATTCAAATTGGAGGTTCCTACACAACTTCAGACCGTTTTTTAGTTGATGCTTCATACTTTGCTATCAAAAATATCACTTTGGGCTACACTATTCCCAAACAATGGCTAAAGAAGGCCGGGCTAGAGTCTGTCCGCATATTCGGATCGGTAGATAATCTCGCTTTATTTTCTCATTTGGACGGTATGGACCCACAGTATAACTTCAAGGGCGAAACAGACTATTCTTATGCTCCCAACAAGACTTATTCAGTAGGTTTTGAAATTAATTTCTAACAATTTAAAAGAATACAGGAAAGTATGAAAAAAATATTTAAATACATATTTGCCGGGATGGCTGCAATGTCTGTGGTAGCTTGCAGTGAGGATGCTTTGGAAACCAGTCCTTCATCTTCTGTTTCTGGCAACGAATTATTAGGAACAGCAACTAATGCATTAGTATCATTGAATGGTGTATATCGAGCAATGTATACAGCAGGGGTTTCAAACAGCTCTAACACTCATCAATGCTTCGGTATCACAGCTTATAATCTGGTGGCAGATGTTATGGGTGAAGATTGCATTATGAACGGACAAGGTAGCGGCTGGTTGGTATGATTGCGTTTACAATGTAAAATCAAGATATACCTCTACCGGATGGCGTTCTTATGATATGTGGAATGGCTATTACACTTGGATTTCTAATGTCAATTACATTTTGGCAGAAGAGGAAACCATGTCTGGAAGTGAAACCGAAAAGAATTATGTGCTTGGACAAGCCTACGCTGTACGTGCTTACAGTTATTTTATGCTGGCGCAAATGTTTTCTCGCACTTATAAAGGACATGAAAGCGAACCTTGTGTACCACTCTATACAGAACCGACTGATATTGCAACAGAAGGTAAAGGGCGCGCAACGGTTGAAGAAGTATATCAACAAATCACTTCGGATCTTGACAAAGCAATTACCATGCTAGGCAACTCAGGTAAAAGAAAACATATCAGCCATATCAATGAGGCTGTTGCCTCAGGTATAAAGGCTCGTGTCGCTTTAGTGATGGAAGACTGGCAGACCGCTTTGGATGCCGCGAATGCCGCAATAAGCAAAAGCGGGTGTAGTGTCGGCACTGGAACTGCGGTAACCGGTGGAATGAATGATGCTACTGCCAATAATGTGATGTGGGCGGCCGAAATCATAGCCGACCAGTCCGGAATGTATGCAGGTTTCTTTACACACATGGATGCGGATCAAGGGAAATATGGAGCTAGTGCTCGAAAACAGATAAACAAACTGCTTTATGCAAAGCTAGGCACAAATGATGTCCGCAAAAAATGGTGGAATCCACAAGACGAGAATAATGAAAAGAATGGTTACCAACAAGAAAAATTCAAGTTTAAAGATTATGCGAAATGGACAGGTGACTATATTTTTATGCGTATTGAGGAAATGTTCTTAACCGCAGCAGAAGCATCTTGTCGTTTAAATGATGACAAAGGCGCACGACTGATGTTGAACAGTTTAATGCAAGAACGTGATGAGGATTACACTTGCAAAAAAACAGGAACGGCATTAGGTAAGCTCACCTCGGATGAAACCGGTTCTTTACTTGAAGAAATTATAATTCAACGCCGTATTGAACTTTGGGGAGAATTTGGACGTATCTATGATATACGTCGTCTGAAACAAGGGTTCAGACGTACTGCAGACATGGGCTGGCCATCCAGTGCTTTAATTGCTGGTACAGATACGGAAGATCCTGAGTCGTATGCATGGGTATTAACTATTCCTCAAACGGAATTTGATGGTAATCCGAACATGGATCCTAGCAAAGATCAGAATCCGATAGGTGATCATAAATAGTATTAATCTGTAAGCAAGTAAATTATGAAAGTAAATAAATATATAATCGGCATGTTTGTTGCCACTGCAACTCTTTTTGTATCGTGCAACACCGACAATGAAGGAGATATATACAATGGCACAACAATGGGGGTGACATTCGCCACAGGTACACAATCGGTTTCCTTTCCTTCCACAGGATATGAGGGTTTTGATGTGGAAGTCTTACGCGCGAAATCTTCGGAAGCTACTACAATTAATTTATCAGCAACATTAGTTGTCGGTGATAAAGAGCAGGAACTCCCTGCCTCCATTACCGTACCTTCCTCGGTTTCATTCGCAGCAGGGGAATTTAAGACCAATATTCATGTTACAGTTGGAGATATAACTCCTGGACAGAATTATAAAGTCAAGATATCTTTGCCGGAGGAAATGGTTACGATAGACCAGACTTCGGATAAAGTCATAACTGTTTATAGGGATTATACTTTTTCTTCATTAGGAACTGGAACATTTAAATCTGCGGCTATGGCAGAGGAAGGGGAAGATTTTACAACTTGGGAAGTAGAAGTTCAAAAAGCAGACCAGATATCATGGTATAAAGCTATGAACTTATATGAAAAAGGATATAACATTGTCTTCAAAGTTAATGAAGCCAATGAGGTCACTGTAGAATCTCAGCCGGCATGGAAGCACGCATCCTATGGAGAAGTTTTTGTTTCAGGCAAAGGTGCTTTGGAAGACGGAGTTATTACTGTGAAGCTGTCGCATGATGTACCCAATGTTGGTGGTTTTGGTGAATTTAAAGAAATACTTTACCTACCTGCTAAATAATTTAGATTTAAGATATGAGGAAAAGATGAAGCTTTCTCCTTAATTATCCAATAGATTATTACCCAAGTATACAAAAATAATGTATACTTGGGTAAATCTATATAGTAAATCGGTCTTTGGAAATTATCGATAAACATCTGTTAACTCAAATTCGATTACTATATAAATGTGCCTGTAAAGACATATATGTTAAATATTTAGTTACATATTTGGAAGGAACACAACAAACCACCATCAATCCTTATGAACTGATTGTAATTCCTGACGGGAAGTCAAATTCTGATTACACACGGAATCTTTCATCAGTTTTTTAATGTTCTTCCCAGCCAAAACTCAAAAAAACGATCATAGACCGGATATAGCATATTATGCCGTCAAACAGTTGATATATTTCAGATATAACATTTTTATTAATGTACTTCCCGCTTTTCTGGAAATGGTGTGTAACAAATTTTGTATATTCTTTCAGTCTGATAGATTGTTGATCCAAAATCATAGTACTTTGATAAAAAGCCGGAAGACTTATAAAAATTTCTCCCGTCATATGACATTGTGAACCTAAATATATAAAATGGGCATTGTACAATGTTATATATCGATGCTCAAAATGGCTTTAACGTTCTTTCTCGAATCGGATCTTGAGCAATAACTTGAAATTAGTCAATCGCCACTAGGCAGATTTTGTCTGCTTTTCCTAGATAGCTAAGTATTTCGTCCAAAGTAACAGACGTTTTTTGCTCTCTCCCATTTCTAAATTCCAATTTGGATCTCCTCTTTCATTATTTCATGCATTTTTTCAAAAAGATTATAATCTTATTACAATACAATTATCATAATGAGATTTATCGCAATTAGACTTTTTTTATCGTATAAAGTAATTCTGAGGTAGAACAAAAGTAGAAAAAAGGTTATCATAACTTTGTTTAAAGTAATTCCCGCAGAGTAAATAAATAGAATCGACAAATTTTAATCTTTTGATTATAAACACTTTATATATTTTGTTAGTTCCGCAAAGACTTTGGTAGTTTCCTTTATCGGGATGGCTAGTCAAGAGGTTTCTATCAAACAGAATGTTAGCATCATTTTAAAATCTGATACAGAGATGCTTGACGATGTAGTGGTTGTAGCTTATGGTACTGCGAAAAAGTCATCTTTTACAGGATCAGCGACTGCTGTTAGTGGAGAAAAAATAGCAAAAATGCAGGTTTCTTCAGTATCTAAAGCCTTGGAAGGTGCAGCAGCAGGTGTACAAGTAATCAATACCAGTGGGCAGCCTGGAGAAAATGCTAAAATAAGAATCCGTGGTATTGGCTCTTTTAGCGCATCATCGGCTCCTTTATACGTAGTTGATGGTATGCCTTATGACGAAGAGTCGGTTAATGCATTAAATCCTGCCGATATTGAAAGTATGTCTATATTAAAAGATGCTGCATCTGCAGCCCTTTATGGCTCACGTGCAGCAAATGGTGTTGTGATGATTACTACTAAAAAAGGTATGGTAGATAAATCCAAAGTTACTCTTGATGCACGCTGGGGAGTAAATACTCGTGGTGTTCCAGAATATGATATCATGAAAGATCAAAGAGAATACGTACTAACAGCCTGGAATACTTTAAAAAATCAATCTACAGGTGCAGAAGCTTCCGAAGAATTAATAGGTAGCATTGGATACAATCCATTCATCGGTGTAGCTAATAATGCCATGGTTTCAGCAGATGGCGTAGTTAGTTCTGCGGCTCTACGCCATAATGACGATTGGGCTGATGCCGCATTACATAATGGTATGCGTCAGGAATATAATTTGAGTCTGCAAGGTGGTAACGCTAAGACAACTCATTTTTTATCATTGGGATATTTGAAAGATGAAGGAATCTTAAGACATACTGACTTTGAACGTATTTCAGCACGTGCCAATATTAATCATACTGTAAATAAGTTTATTGATATCAATGGTAATTTGGCTTACGCAAGAGCGGAAAAAATGCAGGCCAGTCACAAAATGCTAGTTTGTCTAATTACTCTAATGCTTTTATGTTCACTCAGCAAATCGCTCCTATTTATCCTGTATATGCGTATGACGAAAACGGAAATCGCATATATGACGAAGAAGGCAACACTGTTTATGATTTTGGTGATGGTACATACAGTACACGTATGGGCGGTTTCAGTAATCAAAATGTTGCAGCTAATTCTGGGTTGGATGTGCATCAGACTTTGAATGACAATTTTAATGGCCGTGGTACTATTAACATTAATATTATTGATGGTTTAAAAGCGACTGCTAACATTGGTTATGATTTAATGAATCAAATCCGTACAGATCACATGAATCAGTTATATGGGGATGCTGCTAATGTGAATGGTCGTACTTATAAATATAATCAACGTATTGAATCGTTTACAGCAAATCAACTTTTAACCTATAGTAAAGCATTTGGTCATCATAATATTGACATAATGGCTGGTCACGAATCTTATTCATATACACTGAAATATCAGTATGCTCATAAATACAATTTTTATACTATTGGAAATCCTGAGTTCAACAATGCCATAACTATGAGTGATATGAATTCATATACACAAGAACATAGTATGGAAAGTTTCTTTGGTCGTGTAAACTATGATTTTGATAACAAATATTATCTATCTGCAAGTATTCGTTCAGATGAATCTTCCAAATTCCATCCTGATCACCGCCGTGGTACTTTTTGGTCTGTCGGAGGTTCTTGGAGATTAACACAGGAAGAGTTTTTGAAAGATGTGGAATGGTTGTCTAATCTTAAACTAAAAGCAAGTTATGGAACACAAGGTAATGATGGAATTCTTGATATAAATGGTTATGTAGTCTATCAACCATATCTGAAGCAATATTCTGTAACCAATAATAACGGAGATTTCTCTGTAGTCGAAACTTATCGTGGAAATAAAGATTTGACTTGGGAAAAAAGCAAAATTTAAATATCGGTTTGGAAGCTGCTTTTCTTAATAACCGTTTGAAACTAGAAACTGAATATTTCTTGAAGAAGACTTCGGATATGTTGTACAATATGCCTTATCCTATTTCTTCTGGAATTTCTTACGTTCCAATGAACCTGTTGGATATGCAGAATAAGGGGATTGAATTTACTATTTCTGCCACCCCAATTCAAACAAAAGATTTTATATGGAATTTATCTTTTAACGGTACACATTATAGCAACAAGATTTTGAATCTTCCAGAAGACAAAAGAGAGAATGGAATTATTCATGGTACTGCTTCTTTGTTCCGCTTAATGGAAGGAGGGTCTATTTATGATCTTTATACCTATGAATACGCAGGTGTTAATCCAGAAACAGGAGCAGCACAATGGTATATGGATGAGAAAGATGCTAATGGCAAAGTGACTGGAAGGACCGTAACCGAAGACTATACTCAGGCAAGCAAATATGAATTAGGTTCTACTTTGCCCGATTTCCAAGGAGGTTTTTCAACTGATTGCATACAAAGGAATCGATCTTTCTATAGCTACAAACTTTCAAATTGGTGGAAAGATATATGACAGCATGTATTCTTCTTTCATGCATGCGGGAAGCAATATTGGCAGTAACTGGCACAAGGATATCTTGAATGCTTGGACTCCGGAAAATAAAAATACAAATGTGCCTATAATGGATGGTGCACAAAATAGTAATAGCCAATCTTCACGTTTCTTGATAAATGCATCATTCTTTAACATCCGTAACATTTCATTAGGATATACTTTTCCGAAAGAATGGATGAAAGCAATATCAGCAAGCAGTGCACGTATTTACGTATCTGCCGATAATGTAGCTTTATTCTCTAAACGTAAAGGTATGGACCCACGCCAATATGCTTATGGATATTCGGCTGCTAATTATTCTGCGATTCGTACTTTATCATTCGGCATTAATTTGAACTTTTAAAAGAATAGAATTATGAAATATACAAAATATTTAGCAATATTGGCTGCAGCGTTTATGATGGGATCTTGTAGCGATGACTTTTTGGACAAGGAACCTTCAGAAAATGCATCAGAAGACCAAATTAAAGATTTGCTTGATAAAGATCCTACAGCTATTCAAGCATATATTACAGGATATTACAAAAAATATGTTTTCTCCGGAAGCACAGCAAAGTCATGATGATTTCGGATTAAAGGCATTTGAATTGGCTACAGATTTGATGGGAGATGATATGGCATATATGACCTCACACTTCTTCGTATATGATTATCTGCTTGACAACCGTGCTTCAAGTTATCGTCGTACGACCACTTATTGGCAAGAATTATATGCTGTAATCAGTGGTGCAAATGAAGTAATCAGCGGTCTGAAAGAACAGGCAGATAGCGGTGATGAGAGTGTTGAGAAGATGTTGGGACAAAGTTATACCATACGTGCTTACTGCTATTTTTGGTTAATAAACATGTACCAGCAACCTTATGAATGGAATAAAGATAAATTAGGTATTCCTATTTATACTGAATCTGAAACCAAATTGAATCGTGTTCCTGTAAGTGAGGTCTATGAACAGATATTAAGTGATATAGATAAAGGATATAATTATTTGAAAGGAAAAGGAATAGCCAAGAAAGATGAATTAAATGAATATGCAGCAGCTGCTATTTATGCAAACATTCTTTCATTTGTTAATGATTATCCCGATCAATGGAATGAAGTTGCTAAATACGCAAAATTGGCTATTGAAGGTGGCTCACTGATGAGTGAAAAAGAATTACTTTCCGGCTTTAATGACCTTTCTTTGAGCGAAGTGTTATGGGGGGGCTGATATTAATGGTGAAACAAATACATTCTACGCTTCATTCATGAGTCAAGTTGATCCTTACGGCCCGGGATACGGTGGTAATTTAGGAAATTACAAAATGATTTCCAGTGATTTGTATGAAAAAATTTCAGATGATGACATTCGTAAAAAATGGTTTGGAGTTGATTTGGGAGAAACAAATACTCATTATAAAGTAAGACAATATGTGCAGCGCAAATTTATTGATATAGGTTCTACCGCGCCTGGTTTTACTCCTACAGGTGATACTTTTTGCTCTGACTATATTTATTTGCGTACTGGTGAAATGTATTTTGTAGCTGCAGAAGCATTATATAGGGCAGGGAAAGAAAATGAAGCCAAAACAATGCTGACTACGATTATGAAAACTCGTAATCCAAAATATGAAACATCCGCAACAAGTGATGCACTTTTACAAGAAATTGAACTTCAAAAGCGTATTGAAATGTGGGGTGAAGGTCGTCGTTTATTTGACATGAAACGTCGTAATGAAAGTTTGGATAGAACACATGCAATTAATCATAGTGCGATTGCTCCAAAGGAAGTCCCTGCAGGTAGTAAATTATTCATTTATCAAATCCCCGATAAGGAGTTAAATGCCAATAGTGAGATTACTGATAAAAACGAATAGCTAATAATAGGTAAGCAGTCAAAAATTGGCTCATAATTGAAATCTCTATCTTCGCTGCGAACAAAAAATTTTAGGATTTATGTATAGCAGTGAAGATCTTGAAAGGTTTTACTTTCAGTACCAGACCGAGGCTTTGCCTCATGGAGAATCTCTCCAATCGTTTTGTGTTAAGAACAAAGTTCCTTATAACATCTTTCAGAAATGGTACAGGGATACCCGGAAAAAAAGTAGTTGAAGTCCAGGTTGATGGTGCTCCTGTAATCGGTCATGAGGAACAATCCGGTGCCATTGATCAACCTCAACCGGTATCACCAGGCAGAACTGATCACCCTGTTCGTATTTGGGTTGAGATTCGTATCAGCAATGGCTTGCATTTGTTCCAAAAGAATTTAAGCTACCCGGATTTGGTTCGTATGGTAGAGAAACTGGAGGGGTTATGCTGAGTGTTACCGGTCTGAATCATTTTTATTATGTCCGTGATTTCACCGATATGCGTTGTAAGCACAGCCGTGTGTTGTCTATCATTCGTGAAACGGCTTCACCGGGAACCCAGAGATGGGGATGTCTTTATAGTCATGTCTCGCAATCGCAGAATAGTCCGTATGTTTTCATTTGATAATCGTTCATATAGTCTGTTTGAAAAGAAGTTTGTTGCCGGTTATCAGTTCATGAAAGTTGAGCGAAATGGGGCAGATACTGTTTATCGGATTGCCTGGAAGGACGTGGTTTTGATTCTTGAGAATCCTATAGTTAAAACATTAAAAATCAGATAATCAATCTATTTATCCACTTGCGGTTTTGCGATTATTTTATTACCTTTAATGCTGTAAGTCAAAGGTTTAAGTATGATCGATCTGCAAGATATAATTACAACAAAACGAGAGTTGTTGAGTCGGGAAACCTACTCACGCAACCCTATAAATTATAGTGCAGGTATGGCAGAGGATCAGAAAGACCGATACATACAATACCTTGCTGAGCAAAATCAGGATCTCAGGTTGACAGGTGATGCCATGAGGCTTGTTTTGGTAGGATTTTATGGCTCAGATGAAAGAACTGAAGGATCAGATGTCATCCATGCAATCGAAACATGTTGACCTTGAGAATCGGTTGTCAGAAGAGCATAAACTTCGCAAATCGGCTGAACGTAAGATAAAATCACTTCAGGAAAAACTTGATTACGCCAATCAGGAACGTTTTGGTGATAGACGTCAAAAGATACAATCTAAAGCTAAAACAAGTGATTCAGACCGCCGGAAGGAGAAGGATGATTATGATGGAACCGATGATACGCTTCGCACGGATTCGGTTGGTCATGTTCCATCCCAAGAGTTAAAAGAGCCTTCCGGGAAAGACCGTGACTTGTCCAATCGCCCTGACGGTTATAAAACGATGGGGGTAGCCGGAGAAGCGACAGAGCATCCTTCCGATTTGACAAAGGTTCCCGGTCGGATCATTGAAAGGAGAATGGTACGGGTGTTCAGTTTCCGTACTTTCCTTACGGAAGAATGTTTTGAGATGGTTCATCTTTATGCAGAGCCTGGTAAAAAGCCGAAGTGGGGCTATTTCCCTTCTGAAGGCCATCCGGATGTAGTAACCAGTTTTGAAGGCACTAGGGCCACTCCTGAATTTCTGCAGGCTATCGCCTATGAAGTTTATGTAAAGAATGTGACTTTTGGTCTTCTTCACCAATGGCTGACAGATATGGGCATGACCATTTCTAAAAACACGTTGCGCAACTGGCTTAAGAAAGGTAAGACATACCTGGACGAACTGGTTTGTGTATTGAAGTCTATAGCTTTGGAAAAAGATTCGATTGTGAACTGCGACGAGACCTGGTGTAAAGTGCGTAAATACGATCACTATAAGAAGTGCTACATTTGGGTTCTGGTCAACAAGGCCCGGAAAACAGCCATTTTCTTCTATGAGAATGGCTCGCGTGGTCGTGATGTACTTACAGACTTTTTGGGCGATGCAGAATTGAAGAGTATAATGTCCGACGGATACAATGCTTATGTATTTATCGGCAACTTGAGCTGAAATCAGCCCGGTTTAAAGATACTGTCCACCGGGTTTGTATGTCTCATGCCAAGAACAAGTTTGTCAAGGCTTCCAATCAGGGTGGTGAACCGACTGCAGAACGCTTTTCCGAAATTTTAAAGGAGTTCTTTATGAGGGAGCGTAAATACGATGATGCCGGATTAACTCCCCAAGGAAAGGTTTCAAGAAAGGCAAAAGCTTTGGAAACGAAGGAACTCCTAATAGAGCTGCGCAGTTTGTTAGATAGTGAACAGTCAAAGGATTCAGAATTTAGAAGCCGGTATTATAAAGAAGCTCTCAATTATCTGAACCGGTTCTGGAAAGAGATCTTTGCTTACCGGATGATGGTGAATTACCGATAGACAACAACCTGGCTGAGCGAACCATTCGAAAGCTGACCACTCAACGCAACAATTCACTTCATTATGGTAGTGATGCCGGTGCAGAGATGGCAGCAACTTATCACAGTGTGATAGGAACGGTAAAAAGCTTCATGGCAGTTCTATCTGGAACTTCATCGGAACTTTTTTTCAACAAAAATATCTTTAACGGGTGCAGGGATTATGTTAACATGGTTCCTGACAAAATCACTTTGGCTGCCAGCCAATGTTAAATTCAAAACTAATTAATTAACAAAACTCGGTTTAGGGCACTGAAAAGTGCCCTTTCGAAGGGGGATGCCCTAAATTGAGTGCTTACTAATAATAGGTCTATAATAAAAAAGATGCTTAGATTACTAGGCATCTTTTTTATGTTTAAGGTAGAATAAAAGTAGACATAAAATCAAATTATTTTTTTATGTTATAATATATAGTTGATTTATAGTTTGTTATAATAGATGTAATATTGTATATCTACAAGAGAGCAGAATGCTAAATATTTGATTACTAGATGTTTTTTTGTATATTTTAGTTCCGCAAAGACTTTGGTAGTTTCCTTTATCGGAATGGCTACACAAGAAGTGCCAGTTAAAGCAAACTTGAATATTGTATTAAAGTCTGATACAGAGCAGCTTGAAGAGGTAATGGTGGTGGCTTATGGTACAGCGAAAAAATCTGCATTTACAGGTTCGGCTGCTACTATAAAAAATGAAAAAATAGCGACGAGACAAACTTCAAATGTGACAAATGCTTTGGCGGGTCAAGTAGCCGGAGTACAAACTACGAGTAATAATGGTCAGCCGGGCAAAGATGCTGAAGTGCGTATTCGTGGTATTGGATCTATATCGGCTAGTAACAAGCCTTTGTATGTGGTAGATGGAGTTCCGTATGATGGTGAAATTTCTGCTATCAGTACTTCTGATATAGAATCAATGACAGTGTTGAAAGATGCTGCTTCTAACGCTCTGTATGGTGCACGTGGTGCCAATGGTGTAATCTTGATTACTACCAAGCGTGGTAAGAGTGGGGAAGCCCGTGTCACTTTGACGCTAAATGGGGTGTGAATAAACGTGGAGTACCTAATTATGAAACAATTACGGATCCGGCTACATTCTATGAATTAAACTATTCTTCTATTTATAATGCCGATTTGAAAGGATATGCGGCAGCCGGAGATTTGGCTAAAGCTAATGCGTACGCTAATCAAGCGATGCTTTCTTCTACATATTTGGGATATCAGGTGTATTCCATTCCTCAAGGACAGCAACTGATCGGTATGGATGGCAAATTGAATCCTAATGCGACATTAGGTTATTCTGATGGTACATATTATTATACTCCGGATAATTGGTCGGATGAAATTTTTGAAAATAACCTGCGTCAAGAGTATAATTTAAGTATCAGCGGTGCGACTGAAAAAATGAATTATTATATGTCGGCCGGCTATTTGGATGATAAGGGAATTGTTCCTAACTCTGGTTTCCAACGTTATTCTGCACGTTTGAAAGCTGACTATCAAGTGAAGCCTTGGCTGAAGATGGAAGGAAATGTATCATTTACTCATTATGATAGCCGTGAACAGGATACTGAGGGTGGTACATCAAATGCAAACATCTTTTATGCATCAAATATTATGGGAGCCATTTATCCTATGTATGTTCGTGATGCACAGGGTAATATTATGGTAGATAATCGAGGTTTCCTTCGTTATGATTATGGAAAGCCAGGACAAGATTCAAATGGTAGCCGTAATACGATTCCTAATGCAAATCCGTTGGCTAGTTATATGCTGGATAAAATGAAATATTCGGGTGATGTGGTTAGTGGAAAATGGTCTGCTGATATTGATATTTGGAATGGAATCAAGGCAAAAGTGAATATAGGTGTTGATGTAAATAATGTGCGTGCTACAGAGATGGTTAACCCCTTCTACGGACAGTATTCTGAAACTAGCGGAGTCGGAGGTTTGATCAGTGTATCTAGTGAGCGTACATTTAGTGTAAATCAGCAGTATTTGTTGACATACAACAAAACATTTAATGATGTTCATAATGTGGATATTTTGGCCGGACATGAAAGTTATGACTATAAATATCAATATTTGTACGGACAACGTGAGAAATTGTATGATCCGAATGTTCCTGAATTAGGCAATGGTATTATGAACCAGAGCAATAATTCATATTCTCGTAATTATGCAACAGAAGGATGGCTGTTCCGTGCACAATATGACTATGATGGACGGTATTTTGTTTCAGCTTCTTTCCGTCGTGATGCTTCTTCTTGTTTTCACCCGGATAATCGTTGGGGTAACTTCTGGTCTGTAGGAGCTGGATGGTTATTAAGCAAAGAGAAATTCTTGGAAAACCAGTCTTGGATTGATATGTTGAAATTTAAAATCAGCTATGGTTTGCAAGGTAATGATAACTTGATGTTCCAAGGTGGTTTGTACCGTAACTACTATCCGTATCAAGACCAGTATACATTGGCAAACAGTAATGGCGATTTTTCAACTTCTCTATATTATAAAGGTAATAAGGAAATTACTTGGGAAACTTCACACAGCTTTAATACTGGATTTGATTTCGCTTTTTGGGGTGGTAAGTTAGGTGGTTCTGTTGAGTACTTCTCACGTAAAACAACCGATATGCTTTATTTCAAACCGGTAGCAGCTTCAATGGGTTATTCCCGTTTTCCTGAGAATGTGGGGTCAATGGTAAACCGTGGGGTTGAATTGGACTTGTATTCCAATATAATTGAAAACAAGAATTTTTCCTGGAATGTAAACTTTAATCTTACACATTTTAAGAATAAAGTCTTGGAATTATCTCCAGAACTGAATGGACAATTGATTGACGGTGCCTCGGATTTATCGTGAAGATGAGTCTATGTACCAGCTTTATTTACCTAAATATGTAGGTGTGGATTCTGAAACAGGAGAGAGTCTGTGGGCGCTGGTGACTCCGGATGAGAATGGTAATACAGTTACGAAATCTTATTCTGTCGCTTCTGAAAACAGATTCGCATCAGGTGACATTTTACCTAAAGTTTATGGTGGTTTTGGAACAAGTGTCACAGCCTATGGCTTTGATCTCTCTGTTTCGTTTGCATATCAGCTTGGTGGACGTATTCTGGACTATACTTATCAAGGATTAATGGATGTGGCAGCCACGGGTAGTGCTTTGCATAAAGATATGTTAAAAGCATGGACTCCTGAAAATAAAAATACGGATGTTCCTCGTATGAATATTAATGACCAATATACGAACAGATTAACAGATCGTTTCTTGACTAGTTCGGATTATTTAAGCTTGCAGAATATTACATTGGGTTATACTTTGCCGAAGAGTCTGACACGTAAAATGCAGATTGACGGTGTCCGTGTATTCTTTGTTGCAGATAATGTGGCTTTGCTGACAGCTCGCAAAGGGTTGGACCCACGTCAAGGTTATGTGGCTGCTGACAATGTATATTCACCTATCCGCACAATTTCCGGAGGTATATCTTTAAATTTCTAATTTAGCAACCCATTTTTAAGAATATGAAATTGTCAAATAAATATATAGCATTTGCAAGTGTCGCTTTATTAATGGCATCTTGCGATTTGGATAAATTTCCTGAAGGAGATTACATATCTGAAGAACAGAAAGAAGATATAATCAATGGCAGACCTAATTTGATAACTGCTGAAGTGAACGCTATGGCAGCCAAATTAAATACTTTTGGTACGATTTCAGATGATGCCACTACTTATCATAATGACTATGGTATTCCTGCGGTATCTATGATATTGGAATCAGGAGGGCAGGATTTGGTTGCATTGGTTAATGGATATAACTGGTTTAATACATCTCAGAATTATAGTGACAGAGTATACGATAGTTCAAGCGATGAATTGATTTGGAAAACGTTCTATAATCACTTGAAAGCTGCAAACAATGTATTGAAATTGATAGCGGCAGATACGGAAGATTCTTCTTTGAAGGTTTATCGTGGCCAAGCTAGCTGCTCGTGCTTATGACTATCTGAACTTGGTTCAAATTTATCAGTTTACTTATGCAGGTCATGAAAATAGCCTGGCAGTACCTATTGTTACAGAAACAATGACTGATGAAGATATGCAGAATAATCCGCGTGCAACTGTACAGCAGGTGTATGACCAGATTATGAGTGACCTGAATACGGCTGCTGATTTATTGACCGGGTATGATAATGGCTCAAACAAAGATCAGATTGATGAGGCAGTAGTTTACGGATTGCGTGCTCGTGCTAATCTGTTAATGCAAAAATGGGCGGATGCAGCTAAAGATGCAGAACGTGCCATTGCTGGCGGTACACCTCAGACTTTAGCCCAGGTATCTACTCCTACCTTTAATTCAGCATCGGCAAGTTCATGGTTATGGGGAGTGATGATTACGCCTGATAATGATGTTGTCCAGACAGGTATTATCAACTGGCCTTCGCACTTGTGCTCTTTTACCGGGAACGGTTATACTTCAGGAGTGCCTGATGGATATAGAAAGGTGAATTCTGCATTATATGATTTAATACCCGAAACAGATATCCGTAAACAATGGTTCTTGTCTCCGGATAATAAATCTTCATTGATTGATAATGAGCAGATTGAGGGTACTTCCATCGTTGAATATTTTGGTTTGACTCCGTATGTAAATACAAAGTTCGGAGCTTATCAAAGTATATTTGGTAACACAACCAATGCGTCAGACTGGCCTTTGATGCGTGTTGAAGAAATGTATCTGATAAAGGCTGAGGCAGAAGCCATGGGTGGTAATCTGAGTGGCGGAAAGAGTACATTGGAAAATTTTGTACGGACATATCGGGATCCTTCCTTTACAAGTAAAGCTAATTCGGCACAGGATTTTCAGGATGAGGTTTGGTTGCAGCGTCGTATGGAACTTTGGGGAGAAGGTTTCTCACTGTTCGATATCCTACGCTTGAAAAAGCCGGTGGTTCGTAAGAATACGAATTATGACCCGTCTGTACAATATAATTCAGCAGCAGAAGCGCAGATCCTGATCTATCGGATTCCGCAATGTGAAATGGAAACCAATTCCGGAATCAGTGACAATCCGGCTGCTCCACAACCACAACTATAGGGAATAACTGTAATAAAAAAGAGGATGACGTTCAACGTTCATCCTCTCTTTTTTTGTTATATTTGTCGCGAACTTATTTAGATTGATAGATAAATGAAAGAATTTGTAATTTCTGAAGCACAGGTTGAAACTGCCATCTTAGTTGGTTTGATTACTCAGACACAAGATGAGCGTAAGACCAAGGAGTATTTGGATGAGTTGGAGTTCTTGGCCGAAACGGCCGGAGCAACAGTGGTGAAAAGGTTTACTCAGAAACTGCCTGCTGCCAATTCCGTGACCTATGTCGGTAAAGGAAAGCTGGAAGAAATCAAGGAATATATTCATCAGGAAGAGGAAAATGAGCGTGAAGTCGGAATGGTGATTTTTGATGATGAACTTTCTGCCAAGCAGATACGTAATATAGAAGCTGAACTGAAAGTGAAGATTTTGGACCGTACTTCGCTGATTCTGGATATTTTTGCCATGCGGGCTCAAACTGCAAATGCTAAAACACAAGTGGAACTGGCCCAATATAAGTATATGCTGCCTCGTCTGCAACGTTTGTGGACTCACTTGGAGCGTCAGGGAGGTGGATCCGGTGCCGGTGGAGGTAAAGGCTCTGTGGGATTACGTGGCCCGGGTGAAACTCAGTTGGAAATGGACCGTCGTATCATTTTGAATCGTATGTCATTGTTGAAAGAACGGTTGGCTGAAATTGATAAACAGAAGTCCACTCAACGTAAAAACCGTGGGCGTATGATACGTGTAGCTTTGGTAGGGTATACCAATGTGGGAAAATCTACTTTAATGAATTTGCTTTCAAAAAGCGAGGTCTTTGCTGAAAATAAACTTTTTGCAACATTGGACACCACAGTACGCAAAGTGATTATTGAGAATCTGCCATTTCTGCTTACAGATACCGTAGGATTTATCCGTAAATTACCAACGGATTTGGTTGATTCCTTTAAATCAACCTTGGACGAAGTGCGTGAAGCTGATCTACTGATTCATGTGGTGGATATTTCTCATCCGGATTTTGAGGAACAAATTTCTGTGGTTGATAAAACGATTGCTGATTTGGGGGCAGGTGGAAAGCCTACCATGATTGTTTTTAACAAGATAGATGCTTATACCTATATAGAGAAAGCAGAGGATGATTTGACTCCTAAAACCAGGGAGAATATTACATTGGAAGAACTGATGAAGACATGGATGGCAAAATTGAATGATAATTGTATCTTCATTTCTGCCAGAGAGAAAATAAATATGGATGAATTGAAGACTATTATATATAATAAGGTGCGCGAGCTACACGTACAGAAGTATCCTTATAACGATTTTCTTTATCAAACCTATGATGAAGAATAAATACATATAGAAGATGAAAACTTATCGTTCACTTACACAAGAAGAAATACAACAATTAAAAGAGAGATCATGCACTGCGGTTGATTGGGATGAAATTGAAGTAGTAGAGAACTTTAAGACGGACTATATTTATCATACCCGTTTTTCCGGAAAGGTCAGATTGGGGGTCTTTGAAGATGAGTTTACGTTGGCAGGTGGCATGCGTAAACATTCCGGATTGTATCATGCGACCTTGCATAATGTAACGGTGGGCGATAATTGTTGTATTGAGAATATAAAGAACTATATAGCCAACTATATCATTGGGGATTATGTATTTATAGAGAATGTAGATATCATTCTGGTAGATGGCCGGAGCAAGTTTGGGAATGGCGTTGAAGTAGCTGTATTGAATGAAACGGGTGGACGTGAAGTGCCTATTCATGATCGTCTGTCAGCGCATCAGGCCTATATTCTGGCATTGTACCGTCATCGTCCTGAATTGATTTGCCGGATGAAAGCCATTATTGACCGGTATGCTGAAGAGAATGCTTCGGATACAGGTACTATTGGCCACCATGTTACCATTGTTGATGCGGGATATATAAAGAATGTACGAATAGGTGATTATTGTAAGATAGAAGGGGCGGGACGATTGAAAAACGGTAGCTTGAACAGTAATGAGCAAGCGCCTATTCATATCGGCTATGGAGTGGTATGCGATGATTTTATTATATCAAGCGGCTCCAATGTGGAAGATGGAACTATGTTGACCCGTTGCTTTATCAGCCAGGCATGTCATTTGGGACATAACTATTCTGCATCTGATTCTTTGTTTTTCAGTAATTGTCAAGAAGAGAACGGTGAGGCATGTGCCATTTTTGCCGGACCCTTTACGGTGACTCATCATAAGTCTACTTTGCTGATTGCCGGAATGTTCTCTTTTATGAATGCGGGTTCCGGCTCTAATCAAAGCAACCATATGTATAAGTTAGGTCCGATTCATCAGGGAGCTATGGAGCGTGGGGCGAAGACTACTTCCGATTCTTATATTTTATGGCCCGCACGTGTAGGTGCATTTTCTTTGGTTATGGGGCGTCATGTGAATCATGCCGATACTTCTAATCTGCCTTTTTCTTATCTGATAGAGCAGCAAAATACCACTTATCTGGTGCCAGGGGTGAATTTGCGGAGTGTAGGTACGATTCGGGATGCTCAAAAGTGGCCTAAACGTGACAAACGTAAAGATCCGAACCGTTTGGATCAGATTAATTATAACCTGTTGAGTCCCTATACTATTCAGAAAATGATGAAAGGGCGTAGTATTCTGAAAGAATTACGTAAAGTATCCGGAGAAACTTCAGAAACTTACTCTTACCAAAGTGCGAAAATTAAGAATTCTTCTTTAAATAATGGCATTCGTTTTTATGAAACGGCTATTCATAAATTTTTGGGTAATTCATTAATCAAGCGTTTGGAGGAGGTTCGTTTTAGCAGTGATGAGGAAATCCGTGCCCGGTTGATTCCTGATACAGAGATAGGGACAGGAGAATGGGTGGATATTTCCGGATTGATCGCTCCTAAAAGTGAAATAGAGAAGTTGATGGCAGATATAGAATCTGGAATCCTGACTAATGTGGATCAGATTCATGACCGTTTTGTTGAGATGCATCGTAATTATTATACATACGAGTGGACATGGGCGTATGGGAAGATGCTTGAGTTTTATAATCTGCGTTCCGATGAAATAACGGCAAAGGATGTTATTGCTATCGTGAAGAAGTGGCAGGAGGCTGTTGTCGGATTGGATAAAATGGTCTATGCCGATGCGAAAAAGGAATTTTCTTTGTCTGCTATGACGGGGTTCGGTGCAGATGGATCACGTGAAGAAATGGAGCAGGATTTTGAACAGGTGCGTGGGGTATTTGAAAGTAATCCGTTTGTGACAGCGGTATTGCAGCATATTGAAGCGAAAACAGCGTTGGGTAACGAGTTGATAGAACGGATTGCTTCTATATGATATTTTTGATGAGAGTATCCAGACTAAGATGAACCTTCGGAAAAGTTACAGATGGTAGTTACATATAAAAAGAGCCGTATGAATGCTGGAGTAGTCATACGGCTCTTGCTATTGGATGACATTTGAGCTTGTTTGGATACTTCCTTTTTATTTTTTTACCACAGGTAGTATAACTCTGCTTGCAGCTCCTTGCTGATGATAAATTTTGATCTTTTGTTTCATCACAAAATCTTCTACCGTACAATGATAGGTATCAATAAACCTTTGTGGATTGCGGTCAATAATGGGGAACCAGGAACTTTGAATTTGAATCATCAGTCTGTGTCCCGGCAGGAATGTGTGTGCCACATCATACAGTGTGTAATTAACCGGAGTTATTTCTTCCGGTTTGAAAGGCAGGGAATTGTCGAATCCCTTACGGAAGCGTCCTCTGAATAATTCGCCACGAATCATCAGCTGGTACCCACTCATTGGGTAGTCACTCTTTAAATAACTGCGTGCAGTTTTGGAATATTCAAATTTTTCAGGATATACATCAATTACTTTCACCATAAAATCAGCGTCAGTACTACTGATGGCAGTCATTAATTCCACTTCTATAGGACCGGCCAATGTTAATGTATCACATAGCGGCTCCGTCATGAAAGTAATGACATCGGGACGTGAAGTAGCAAAGCGTTGGTCATCTACCATGAATTCTTTTGTCCGGTAAGTGGTAGGGTTTGCCGTATAGGGTACCGGACGTGACATATCTGAAATATATTCTGAATAAGACTCTTGTTCTGCCGGTGCTTGTGTGGATACTGATCCGTTCTTATGTATATAATAAGGTGTACCGGCAGTCTTTTGTACAGGCCATTCGTCGTATGTTTTCCATTCGTTTTCACCTGTATGGAATATATTTACTTTATGCTTGGGCTTTTCTCCCTTTCCTTCCAGGAAATATCGGAAAAAAGGATATTCTATTTTGTCCATGTAATAAGCCGAAGTGCTTTTACCGAAATACAGATTACCGAAACCTTGGAACCCGCGTACTGTCCATGCTCCATGCCACCAAGGACCGAATGTCAGATATAAATCTGTGTCCGGTGATTGCTCTTTGATGGCTTTATAAAGATTCCAGGCTCCGTAACAGTCTTCGGAGTCATACAGTCCACCTACCACCAATATGGCGGGCTTCAAGTTATAACAGGAGGTGCGTGCATCGCGCTCTTTCCAGAAATCATCGAAATCAGGATGGTTTTTGATATCATTCCACAATGTCTGTGTGGTATCACGTACCAGGTCGTCTACATTCTTAAAGGTACCGAGTGCCAGAAAATCTGTGTAAACATCATTCTTTACAATTTGGTTCATCACTCCTTTTCCCATGTGGCGTCCTTCCAGTCTGGGAAGGAAATTAGTGGTTTGCAGCAGGGTGAAGGCTCCGTTGTGATGACGGTCATCTCCACGGAACCAGTCAGTAACGGGAGCTTGCGGAGAAACAGCTTTCAAAGCCGGATGATTGGAGGAGGCTGTCATAGTGGCATAGAAACCATCATAACTGATTCCCCATGTTCCTACATTTCCGTTATTATATGTGTTGTGAATCAACCATTCTATGGTATCGTATGTGTCCGTAGCTTCGTCTATATTCTTTTTATCTTTCTTACCCTTTTTGTTTTTGTTGAGAGGGCGTACTTGGATAAATATTCCTTCACTCTTATGTCGTCCACGTACATCTTGGAAGACGATAATATATCGGTGCCCTATATAGTTTTTCAGATTAGTTCTGAAATGACGGTCAAATCCTTCTCCGTATGGGGAACAAGAGTAAGGGCTGCGGTGCATCAGGATAGGATGCTGCCTGCTGTTGTCTTTCGGTTCGTAGACAGCGGTGTAAAGCTTGATTCCGTCACGCATGGGAATCATGACTTCCCGTTTCGTGTAGATTTCCTTCAGTTTGAGTTCGATACTGTCCGGTTGGTTTTTTGCTTGGGTTTGTGTCCATCCTCGAGGGATGAGAAAGCATAACAGTAATGAAGTAATAAATAAGAATTTGCCTAATCTTTTCATGTATAATGTGATGTTATTTTAATGAGTTGGCAAAGGTAAGGACATTCCTTGAAAGTTTTCACGCTAATTAAGGAAAAATTTCGATAATAGTTACTACCTTTGTCACACTAATAACTTTTAACTAAAATAAGTATCAATATGGCAACACCTCCGTTCCACTATCAGCACATGTTCCCGTTGGGACCTGATAAAACCGAGTATTATTTGCTGACTAAAGATTATGTGTCAGTAAGTGAGTTTGAAGGAAAACCTATCTTGAAGATTGAAAAAGAAGGTCTGACTGCTATGGCTAACGCTGCTTTCCGTGATGTTTCTTTCTTGCTTCGCCGTTCACACAATGAACAGGTTGCTAAGATTCTGAGTGATCCCGAAGCCAGTGATAACGATAAGTATGTAGCATTGACTTTCTTGCGTAATGCGGAAGTTTCAGCTAAAGGCAAATTACCTCTTTGTCAAGATACGGGTACTGCTATTATCCATGGTGAGAAAGGTCAGCAGGTATGGACCGGCTATTGTGATGAAGAAGCCCTTTCCTTGGGAGTTTATAAGACTTATACGGAAGAAAATCTTCGTTATTCTCAGAATGCTCCTTTGACTATGTACGATGAGGTGAACACCAAATGTAACCTGCCTGCACAAATTGATTTGGAAGCTACTGAAGGTATGGAATACAAGTTCCTTTGTGTGACTAAAGGTGGTGGTTCGGCGAACAAGACCTATTTATATCAGGAAACGAAAGCTGTATTGAATCCGGCTACATTGGTTCCTTTCCTTGTTGAAAAAATGAAGACTTTGGGTACGGCTGCTTGTCCTCCTTATCATATTGCATTTGTAATCGGTGGTACATCGGCAGAGAAGAACTTGCTGACTGTTAAGCTAGCTTCTACTCACTATTATGACGAGTTGCCTACTACCGGTAATGAATACGGGCGTGCTTTCCGCGATGTGGAACTGGAAAAACAAGTATTGGAAGAAGCTTATAAGATTGGCTTGGGTGCACAGTTTGGTGGTAAGTATATGGCTCACGATGTCCGCATCATCCGCTTGCCTCGTCACGGTGCTTCTTGTCCTATCGGTCTGGGCGTTTCCTGTTCTGCTGACCGTAATATAAAATGTAAGATCAATAAAGATGGTATCTGGATTGAAAAGATGGATGATAAACCGGGTGAGCTGATTCCGGCAGAACTCCGTGAAGCCGGTGAAGGCGATGTGGTTAAGATTGATTTGAACCAACCGATGGCGGATATCCTGAAAGAATTGACCAAGTATCCGGTAGCTACCCGTCTGTCATTGAACGGAACCATTATTGTAGGTCGCGATATCGCTCATGCTAAATTGAAAGAGCGTTTGGATCGTGGCGAAGATTTGCCGCAGTATATCAAAGATCATCCTATCTATTATGCCGGTCCGGCAAAGACTCCGGAAGGTATGGCTTGTGGTTCTATGGGCCCCACTACAGCAGGACGTATGGACCCGTATGTGGATTTGTTCCAGTCACATGGCGGTAGCATGATAATGTTGGCAAAAGGTAATCGTAGCCAGCAGGTAACGGATGCTTGTAAGAAGTATGGCGGTTTCTATCTGGGCTCTATTGGTGGTCCGGCTGCTATCCTTGCTCAGAATAATATCAAGAGCATTGAGTGTGTGGAATATCCGGAATTGGGTATGGAAGCTATCTGGAAAATTGAAGTGGAAGATTTCCCGGCATTCATCTTGGTGGACGATAAAGGTAATGACTTCTTCAAGCAGTTGAAGCCGCGTTGCCTTGGAAATTGTAAATAATTAAATTATTCCGTAATAATACTAATACAGCCTTCCTCCCTTTAAAGGCGAGGGGGCTGTTCTGTTTTATTTAATTGGTGTTATCCGTTACCTTAATAATATGATGAAAAAACTACGATTGTTGTTTGTGCTGTTATGGATGACAAGCAACTTATTTTCTTCTCCTGTTACAGGATTATTAGAGCGCATCGACAAAGGAGCTTCCTCCAAATTTATTATTGAACGTCAGAAATCGGAAACTGATTTTTTTGAACTCGATCAGAAAGGTGATAAAGTAATTATCCGGGGTAATGACTATGTAAATATTGCTACCGGATTGAATTGGTATTTGAAATATTATGCAGGCATACATCTTTCTTGGAATGGAATGACTGCAAAACTGCCTGCTGTTTTGCCCCCTGTGACTAAAAAGGAACGGCATGAAACGGATCTGCCCTATCGTTATGATCTGAATTATTGTACTTTCTCTTATTCCATGGCTTTTTGGGACTGGGAGCGTTGGGAAAAGGAGATAGATTGGATGGCGCTTCACGGTATCAATCTTTCCCTGGCATTGACAGGGACTGAGTCGGTTTGGAGAAATGTACTTCTAAAACTGGGATATACTAAGGATGAAATTAATGAATTTGTAGCCGGACCGGGTTTTACAGCTTGGTGGTTGATGAATAATCTGGAAGGGTGGGGAGGACCTAATCCTGAAAGTTGGTATACCCGTCAGGAAAAACTTCAGAAGAAGATTGTAAAAAGAATGCGTGAATATGGCATCGAACCTGTGTTGCCGGGATATTGTGGCATGGTTCCTCATAATGCAAAGGAGAAATTAGGATTGAATGTTGCTGATCCCGGATTTTGGTGCAGCTATCATCGTCCTGCCTTTTTACAGCCGGAGGATGAGCGCTTTGAAGAAATCTCTGCTTTGTATTATAGAGAACTGACAAAACTGTATGGAAAAACAGGTTTTTACGCTATTGATCCGTTTCATGAAGGGGGAAGTACTCAAGGAGTAAATTTGGATGCAGCCGGTAAAGCCATCATGAAAGCCATGAAAAAAACAAATCCGGATGCTGTGTGGGTGGCTCAGGCATGGCAGGACAATCCTCGTACTCCGATGATAGAGCATCTGGAAGCAGGAGACCTGTTAGTCTTGGACTTGCATAGCGAATGCCGTCCGCAATGGGGGGACCCGGCGTCAGAGTGGTGTCGCAAAGGAGGATACGGGCAGCATGAGTGGGTGTACTGCATGTTGTTGAATTTTGGTGGTAACATTGGGCTTCATGGTAAAATGGATGCGCTGATTGATGGCTTTTATGACGCGAAAGCAGATGTTCATGCCGGAAGGACATTGCGTGGAGTAGGGATGACTCCGGAAGGTATTGAGAACAATCCGGTTATGTATGAGCTGGTGATGGAATTGCCATGGCGTGAACATCGGTTTACTCGTGATGAGTGGTTGAAAGGATACGTATATGCTCGTTATGGGGTAGAGGATGAGGCTTTGCAACAAGTTTGGGATTTATTAGGTAACGGTATTTATAATAGTCCCAAGGAGAAAATACAACAGGGAACGCATGAGTCGGTATTCTGCGCTCGTCCGGGGTTGGATGTATATCAGGTATCCAGTTGGTCGGAGATGAAAGAATACTATAATCCGCAGGATGTGATAGAGGCTGCCCGACTGATGGTTTCTGTGGCTGATAAATATCAGGGTAATAATAATTTTGAATTCGATTTGGTGGATGTGCTCCGGCAGGCATTGGCAGAAAAGGGGCGTTTGATGCAAAAAGTGGTAACGGCTGCGTTCCGGGCAGGAGACAAGCAAGTATTTGAGTTGGCTTCACAGCATTTTCTGCATCTTATTCTATTGCAAGACCAGTTGTTGGGTACCCGGAAAGAATTCAAGGTTGGAACTTGGATTGAAGCGGCACGTTCAGCAGGACAGACCCAGGAAGAAAAAGCATTATACGAATGGAATGCACGTGTTCAGATTACTACATGGGGAAATCGTGTAGCGGCAGATCAAGGCGGACTTCGTGATTATGCTCATAAAGAATGGAATGGCATTTTGAAAGATTTCTATTTTATGAGATGGAAGGCTTATTTTGATTATTTAGCTTGTGTCCTGGATGGAAAGCAACCGGAGGAACTTGATTTTTATACCTTGGAAGAAGCATGGACTAAAGAAACAGGATTCTATTCCTCAATTCCTGAAGGAAATACTGTGGTAGTAGCTAAAAACATTTTTGAAGAAGTTTTTTAAATGTTCTTTCTACTATGGATAACTTAAGACTTTCATAGGTTATAAGGCTTGATTATGGGTTCAGAACCGATGGGTATGAAACTATGATAACTTTATTCACGGTAGGGGGTGGATTGAATTTACCCCTTACGGTGAATGAAAGTTATGGAAACAGATAGCGTGTGGAAAACGCTTACTTCTTCTTCTCGGATGTCTGTTTCCAGATACGTACCATATAGAATGCGCAATGTGTGAACGCAAAGACGAACGAAATAGCGAGCAATGTCTTGTCTTCTTCCCAGCCTACTGTCTGTTGATGCCACAATCCTGTAATAACTGAAAGTACAGACAGGGCGATTCCTGTCATATTCAATATGGTGAGTCCTTTGCGTCGTTTTACGTTATGCTCCAGCTTGCTGTGTTTTACTCCATAGCAGGCATAAACATCCAGACCTATCAGCATCCATAATACCAATCGGATCCAAGTGTCAGCCGGAAGAAACAACATCATACAAAGGCAGGTAAGGATGCCTAAAATCGGTACCGTGGGAACAAAAGGAGTTTTAAAGGCACGATGTACGTCAGGCATACTTTTACGCACGATCAATACTGCCGCGCAAACCAATGTGAAGGCGAATAAGGTACCTATACTGGTCATTTCTCCGGCTACACGTGCCGGAACAAATGCTGCCAGCCCTCCTACAATGACCATGAATAACAAATTACTGTGTGCCGGTGTCCGGTATTTCTCGTGAATCTTTGAAAAGAAAGGAGGCAACAGTCCGTCGCGGCTCATACTTAGAAATACACGGCTTTGTCCTAGCAAAGTTACCATAATAACCGAGCAGTAACCAAACAGGATAGCCAGTACGATGGCCCGGTTCAACCACGGATAATCCGGATGAATTACTCCTGTGGCATCTGCATGTCCCATGTGGTCAATCGCTACGGCAACAGGTGCGATACCTTGTTGTCCTGCAAAGTCAGAATAATGGGCAACTCCCGTCATTACGTAAGCAAACACCATATAAAGAATGGTGCAAATCAGCAGGGAACCTAGAATGCCGACGGGCATATCCCGTTTCGGATTTTTTGTTTCCTGAGCGGCTGTACTTACGGCATCAAAACCAAGAAAGGCGAAAAATACAATCGCTGCTCCACGCAATACACCCGAGAATCCGAACTCGCCTAAAGTACCAGTATTGGCAGGGATATAAGGAACATAATTCTCTGCATTAATGTATTTCCATCCTAATACAACGAAAATAAGAATCACTGCCACTTTCAGGAACACAATGAAGCCGTTAAAGATAGAACTTCCTTCTGTTCCACGAATCAGAAAAATACTCATCAGCACTACAATCAGTGCGGCTGGTATATTCACAATACCTCCGTCCCAGGGACAAGCAGCAAGTGCATGGGGGATATTTATCCCCACTCCTTCCAGAAAAACAACGAGATATCTGCTCCAGCTGATACTGACGGTAGTAGCGGCAACAGTATATTCCAATACTAGATCCCAGCCGATAATCCATGCTATAAGTTCGCCCATTGTAGCATATGAGTATGTATAAGCACTACCTGCTACAGGTATCATGGAAGCAAACTCGGCATAACATAAACCGGCAAAGCAACAACCTATTGCCGCTATGGCGAAAGATAAAGTAATGGCAGGCCCTGTGTATCCTGCGGCTACTGTTCCGGTGATGGAGAATAATCCGGCACCGATGATAACACCTACTCCTAATGCGATCAAGCTCCATGGTCCCAAGACTCTTTTCAGGGTCTTGTTTCCAGATTCATTGGCTTCGGCTTGTAATGCAGCAAAAGGCTTCTTGATAAATAATCCCATATCTTTTTACAACATATTTAGTGATAATTGTGTGCAAAGGTACGGATAACTGCCCTGAATTACAAGCTATAAGTAAAGGCTATAACGATTATTCGAGATATTTCGTTATTCTTCCACTTAGTTGGAGCAGGGAAATTTCACAGACTTTGGTGTTATATTCAGCAGACAAAATACGTTCTTCCGCATCAAGCAGGCTCTTTTGGGCTTCACGCATCTCGATACCGGAGAGATCTCCCAGCAGATAACGTTCTTTGGCTATTTCATGGTTTTCACGGGCGGCAACCAGATTCTGGCGTTCCAAATTTAATAAACGTAAATTATTGCGATAGGCCTGCCACAGATTGCTTAAATCCGCTTTCAAGCCCAATTCCAGCTGTTCTCTTTCCAGTTGCGAGTTACGTATTTGCAGGCTGGCATTGCGCTTTTCACGGCGACGGTTACCATCCCATAGGTTAATGCCTACGGTAATTCCTCCGTTTAGTCCCCAATTGCTTCTCCGGCTGGTGGCGTTTGTTTCATATTTGTTGAATGTATAGCCATAACCGGCGTTCAATTTTACATAGGGATAATTACGGGATAGAACCTGACGGTAATCCAATTGGGCAATTGTTGTATTTTGATCAGCTTTCAGCAGGTTGGCATTCGTCTTGAGGGTGGATTCCCATAATTCATCGTAATTCAGCGCATCATTCACTGTTATAATGGAGTCATTGACACGTAGCGGTCGGTTGACTTCCTGTACGGCCATTAACTCGTTCAGGTTGATACGTGAGGTAACCACCAGTTCCTGTTGTTTCATATATTGTGCACTGTCTGCATTGAAGTCCACTTTGGCTTGTTGATAATCCAGCCGGGAAAAATTACCGATATGGTATCGTTCTTCTACAATGCGCAGGCGTTCTTTGGATAAAGACACAGCGTAAAGGAAGTTCTTCAGACGTATTTCCTGTTGTACATAATTATAGTATTCGGCAGTGAGTCCCGCTATGAAGTCTTCAAGGGTAATACGCGTGTTGGTTTCTCCCTGGCGTTCCAGTTCCTTCAGTTTTTTGTAGGTGGTGCTGATATTGAATCCGTCGAACAGAGTCCAGTTTACATCCAGTCCGGCCTTTAAGGTTTGGTCGTAGATGTTTCGTTCACTGGCTGTGGTGCCTGTACTTCTACTCTTGGTATCCGTATTGTCCAACGTTCCTGTATATCCGGCAGACAAATCAACAGTCGGCAGATAACCGGCATTTGCTAATGTGGCATTGTTATGGCTGATCTGTTCTTCATTACGGGTGATACGTATGGAATAATTGTTTGCAAGTCCTTCCTCCAGACATTTTTTCAGCGTATAAGGATATTGCGCATAGGTGGAAGCCACCCATGCAGTACAGATACATAAAGTTATAATGATTCGTTTCATACAGTTTCTGTTTTAACGTTTCGGTTGGTAGATATATAACTATAAATAGCCGGTACGATATACATGGTCAGGAAAGTAGATACTAACATTCCTCCCACAACAGCCGTACCCATGGCGATACGTTGGTTGGCGCCTTCTCCTGTTGCGAATGCCAGCGGGATCAAGCCTAATACGGTAGAGGCACTTGTCATGAGAATAGGGCGCAAGCGTTGCAAAGCGGCATCCCGTATGGCCTGCATCTTGTTTTCACCGGATTCTTGTTTCTGATTGGCAAATTCCACAATCAAGATACCATTCTTTGCTACCAGACCAATCAGCATAATAATACCGATTTGGCTGAATATGTTCATGGTAATGCCACCGGTATACATGAAAATCAGTGCTCCTGCAATGGCCAGAGGAACGGTAAGCATGATGATGAAAGGGTCCTTGAAACTTTCGAACTGTGCCGCCAGAATAAGATAGATAAGTATCAATGCCAGAATGAAAGCAAACATCAGGCTGGATGAACTTTCCCGATAGTCTTTGGAGTCTCCCGACAAGGCGGTACGGAAGTTTCGTCCAAAGTCTGGGCGGCGATTTTATCCATTTCTTCCAAGCCTTGTCCGATGGTCTTTCCATCTGCCAGTCCGGCAGATACGGTAGCGGAAATAAAACGGTTGTAGTGGTACAATTTAGGAGGAGCTACGGATTCTACAAATTCTACCAGATTGTCCAATTGAATCATTTCCCCTTTGTCGCTTCGTATGTAAATAGATTTGATATTGGCCGGTGTATTACGTTGTTGGCGGTTTATCTGACCCAAAATCTCATATTGTTTTCCATTCATATAAAAATAGCCCATACGTTGTCCGCTGAGACCGTATTGCAGTGTTTCGGCTATATCACGCACGGTGGCTCCCATTGTACCTGCCTTATCACGGTTAATATTCACTCTCATTTCCGGGCTGCTGAACTTCAGGTCCACGTCCGCCATCTGGAAAGTAGGGTTGTCATATACTTTGCTTAAAAAAGCCGGTAATACTTTCTCCAGTTTTTCTATACTGACAGCTTGTAGTACATATTGTACGGGCATACTTCCTCTCCGTCCGCCGAAAGAAGACTGTTGTTGCACAAAGGCACGTGCTTTCGTCTTGTTGCGGATGGCCTGTGAGATACGTTCGGCAACTTCCATCTGGGTGTAATCACGATCTTTGATATCTTTCAATGTGATACGTATATTTCCACTGCCACTGGAAACACGTGCGGTTACAGATTCGGCATCGGGTATAATAGAATCTACCAGATTGTTGATATCTTCCGTATAATCACGGATGTATTCATAGCTGGCGCCTTCGGCTGCACGGGTATTGATACTTATTTGCGACCGGTCTTCCATCGGAGCCATTTCAGCGGGTATCTGGACCCAAAGTACTCCGATGGCTATCAACATAATCACTGTAACAGGTATTGCCCATATGCGTCTAAGAAAAGCGTTCAGTGAACGGGCATATATGCGGTTCATACCTTCAAAGAAAGGCTCTGTCTTTTGGTAGAACCATCCCTGTTTTTCCCGTTTTATCAATAGCTTGGTTGCCAGCATAGGGGTGAACGTTAATGCGGCAAAGGAAGAAATGATGACCGAACCTGCCACAACGAAACTGAACTCACGGAACAGACGTCCGCTGGTTCCTTCCATAAATACGATGGGCAGGAACACTGCCACCAAGGTGATAGTGGTGGAGATAACAGCGAAGAAAATTTCTTTTGCCCCTTCTATTCCTGCTTCGAACGGACGCATGCCTCGTTCTATGCGGATATAGATATTCTCTGTCATAACGATGGCGTCATCCACTACCAAACCTACGGACAATACCACCGCCAGCATGGTCAGCACATTGATGGAGAAACCTGCTATGTACATCACAAAGAAAGCTCCGATCAATGAAACCGGAATCACGATGCAGGGAATCAGTGTCACGCGCCAGTCGCGCAAGAACAGGAAAATGATGATGATAACCAGTACGAACGCTTCATACACCGTACTTTTTACTTCATCAATGGAAGCGCGGATAAACTTAGTGTTGTCAAAGCCATAGCTGTATTTCACATCGTCGGGCAAGTCCTTCTTCATCTGCTCCATACGCTGGTATACGGCATCGGCGATTTCGATATGGTTGGCACCGGGTTGTGGAATGACAACGACACCTACCATCGGCACTCCGTTCATTCATGTAACTCTTGATATCTGCCGGACCTAGTTCGGCGTAACCGATATCGCTGAAACGGACCACTCTTCCGCCTACTTCTTTTAATATGATGTTATTGAATTCTTTAGCGGTGTGCATTTGTCCCATGGTGCGTAAGGTCAATTCTACGGTATTACCTTCAATGCTGCCCGAGGGGAGTTCTATATTTTCATTGGTTATCGCGTTCTTTACATCTACCGGAGTAATGCCATATCCTGCCATCTTGGTGGGGTCGAGCCATAGGCGCATGGAATAACGTTTTTCTCCCCAAATAGATACGCTGCTTACATCCGAAATGGTTTGCAGTTGTTCTTTTACGGTCAAGTCTGCTATTTCACTCAGTTCCAACAGAGAGCGGCTGTCACTTTGGATAGCTACCATCAGGATAGGCGTTGCATCGGCATCAGCCTTGGATACAGTAGGAGGGTCACAGTCGCGTGGCAGGTAACGTTGTGCGCGGGACACTTTGTCACGTACGTCATTGGCGGCAGTTTCCAAATCGACGGATAATTCAAATTCCACTGTGATACGGCATTGCCCTTGTTGGCTGACACTGGACAAAGAACGGATTCCCGGAATACCGTTGATGTTTTGTTCCAAAGGCTCGGTTATCTGATTCTCGATTACATCGGCATTGGCACCCGAGTAACTACAGGTAACAGAGATGATCGGATTATCTACTGAAGGATATTCGCGGACTCCCAATGTATTGTAACCGATCAGTCCGAAAAGTAATATGATGATGGTAAGCACGGTGGCAAGCACAGGCCTACGGATACTAAGTTCGGAAATATTCATAAAAGTATTTTTTTAGTTGTTAGTTAATGGCCTGAAGTTCCACAGGCATTCCCTTACGTAATTGCAGTGTACCCGATGTCAGGATGGTATCACCCACAGACAATCCTCGTACAATCTGTACTTCGGCTTCGGTACGAAGACCTATGATAACATCTACAGGGTCTGCAACTCCGCTACGATAAACAAATACTTTATTTTTACCCATTTCGGGGACAATCGCTTCGGATGGAATCGCTATCGCATCTTCTATTTCTTTTTGTTTTAATTGAATATCTGCATATCTGCCTGCCAGCAGTTCGCCGTTGCGGTTGGGGTAGATGGCACGGATGTTCAATGAATGGGTTTCCATATCTATACTGGATTCGGTTGCATAAACCTGTGCATGATAGGTATCCAGTTTCCTTCTACTTTGAATTCCAGATTAGTCCCTTTTTTTATTTCCCGGGCATAACGTTCCGGTACAGCGAACTCTACTTTCAATGGAGTCACTTTGGTCAGTCTGGCTACTACAGTGGTGGGGGAGGCGTATGCTCCCGTACTGACCTGCCTCAATCCGATGATACCGTCGAATGGTGCGCGGAGTTCGGTCATGTCAATGTTGGCTTTGATATTTTCGATATCAGCGTTAAGGGTGGCAAGTTCGGTTTTTACCTGTTCGTATGCTTCTTTACTGACCGCATCTCGTTTTAACAGGGCGTTTTGGCGGAACACACGGTCTTCGGCTAAAGGTATTTGTGCTTCCAGACGTTTTAACTGAGCCTGTAACTGCCGGTCGTTTACTTTGGCAAGTAATTCTCCTCGTTTTACCAATGTGCCTTCTGTGAAAAAAATATCGGTGATCTTTCCGGAGGTTTCAAAAGACAGACTCACTTCTTCGTCAGGAACCAGGCGTCCGGTCACCAATATTTCATCTGTCAGCAAGTGTGGTTTTATGACTTGTGCATTGACTTTCAATGTGCGTTGCTTGTTTTCTTTAGGCAACGCGTCGGCGGCTGTCAGTTCTTCATTTTCGTGAGGGGTAAATTGATAGATGCCTAGTCCGGCCAAGCCGGCTCCGATTAATATAATGATGCCCCATTTGATTCGTTTGTTCATGTGCCTTTCTATATGGGTTTAATAAATACGTTAATGTAAGATTAGATAAAAAAACGTGGCGTTCAGTTTAAACGCCACGTTCTTTTTTAATATTTTTTTTCGTTTGCCAGTTTCCACATCGCAAGGAAAGAGGCTTTGGTTATATCGACTATCTTCAGCCAATTGATTTTCTGTGTTTCATCTCCCGGAAGGTGATAATCGGGATGGGCATCAGTGTGATACCATATAATAGGTATTCCCAGTTTGGCGAACGTGCCGTTGTCGCTGCCTCCCACCGGATTGTCCCAAGCCCGGTAGTCAGGGGATAACTGCAAGCGGTAATCCTCAATATCTTTTTTCAGCCAGTCACCGAAGGCCTGATGGGCTGCGGTATAGAAGTAAACGAAATAATCGGGCTGGTCCTCCCGGTTGTTACGTCCTATCATGTCATAGTTCAAATAGCCTTTTACCTTTTTAATATCCGGATAGTTCATGGCGAAATAACGGGAGCCCAGCAATCCCTTTTCCTCACCATCCCAAAAAGCGAAGATAACGGTACGTTCCGGCTGCTCGCCGGTAGCAAGAAAAGCACGGGCTACCTGTAATACGGCTTGAACGCCTGATGCATTATCATCTGCACCGTTATAAATCTGATCTCCTTCCAGCATCGGATCGTAGCCTATGTGGTCGTAATGTGCACCGATAATGACAATTTCATTTGGATTCTTTCCTTCTATTTTACCTAAGATATTACGTAATGCCAATTTTTGATGTACCACTTTTTTCAGTTCCGCAATAGAATCGGGATGTACTTGCCAGCGTTTCCCTTTCACTTGCCGTTCAGCATGATACACGTCAAAGGGCTGTATATAGTCTCCGTCCAGTGGCTTTATTCCCATCTGTTTCAGGCAGGAAATGATATAATTGCCTGCAATGCGTCCACCTTTCCATCCGGCTTCGCGTCCTTCCAGTTCGTCACAGGCCAAAAAGCCGATATGTGCTTCGGCTGTGGCACGGTTAATGGTTTCTACTCCTTTTTTTTCAGGAGCTACTTTTTTAGGAGAAGCGGCATTCAGCCCGGTGGTGCATAATGCAAACAGTGCAATAGCTAAGAGGTGTTTTTTCATAAAGTTGTGGTTTTTAGTAAGCGGCGCGATACTTGCCTTCTTCCTTGTCTTCCAACATATTCAGGTAAGAAGTATAGCGTGACTCGCTGATTAGATGTTTCTCCACTGCATCGCGTACGGCGCATCCGGGCTCGTGCCTGTGGGTGCAGTTTCCATACTTGCAATGAGCGGAATATTCAAATATTTCTTTAAAGTAATGTCCTACTTCCTCTTCTTCCATATCGAATGTTCCGAAACCTTTGATACCCGGAGTGTCGATGATGTATCCGCCGCCGTCTACCGGGAACATTTCGGAAAAGGTTGTGGTATGCATTCCCTTGTTATGGTAATCGGATATTTCACCTGTTTTCAAAGTTTGTTCAGGTAAAATGGCGTTGATTAATGTTGATTTCCCTACTCCTGAGTTGCCGGAAAGCAAAGTGACCTTCCCTTCCAGGTCTTTTTTCACTTCATCTGTACCTATGTTGTTCAGTGCGGAAACTTTGAAGCAAGGGTAACCGATGTATGTGTACAGGTTTATCAGAGCATCCATATAGCGTGTATCATCCTCATTATACCTGTCTGTCTTATTGAATATCAGTTTGACGGGTACACGGTATGCTTCCGCGGTGGCTAGAAAACGGTCAATGAATATAGTTGAGGTTTCGGGATAATTAATTGTAACAATCAGCATACATTGATCCAGATTGGCAGCCAGTATGTGCGATTGTTTGGAAAGGTTGGAGGCGCGCCGGATGATATAGTTCTTGCGGTCTTCTATCTCACTGATGAAGGCGGTTCCTTCATTGTTGATAATGATTTGTACATAATCTCCTACAGCAATGGGATTGGTACTCCGAATACCCTTTAAACGGAAATTTCCTTTGATCTTGCATTCGATGGTACGTCCGTCTTCTGTTTTGACAAGATACCAGCTGCCTGTGTTTTTATTACTAGTCCTTTCATAAATTAAAATGAAGAATGAAAAATGAAGAAAGAGGAATTGGATCGCACGGACAAAAGCAAGGCTGTGCAGGACAATTCTTCCTTCTTCATTATTATTGCTTCATTATTTTAAGTTCTTCATTAAACCGTCATAATTTCTTTATCTTTCTCTGCTAGAAGTTCTTCAATCTTCGCGATATATTTATCGTGTACTTTCTGAAGTTTGGCTTCCGCATTCTTTTGCTCGTCTTCGGGCATACCCTCTTTAACGGCCTTTTTCAGTGTGTCTATAGCGTCACGGCGTGCGTTGCGTATACTTACTTTTGCGGTTTCGCCTTCGCCTTTACATTGTTTGGCCAGTTGCTTGCGGCGTTCCTCTGTCAATGGCGGAATACCCAAACGGATAATTTCACCGTTGTTTTCGGGAGTGATGCCCAGATCAGAGTCCATGATAGCTTTTTCGATGATACGGAACATACTTTTGTCCCATGGCTTGATGGCGATACTGCGTGCATCGGGAGTAGTCACGGCAGCTACATTACTGATGGGAACCATGCTTCCATAAGAGTCAACACGAATGCCGTCCAGCAACCGGGTACTGGCTTTTCCTGCACGAATGTGCGCTAAGGCTTCTTCCAAATACATAACGGCCATGTCCATTTTCTCTTGTGCGTCGTTGATGCAAGTTTTTGCGTCTATCATACTGTTCTGTTATTTAAGTTGTTTATTGATTCGTTTTAAGTGAAACAAAAGTAATTTATTTTTTGATTATCTGCAATAAAGAGAGATGATTTTATATTTCTAACGGCTCTTTACCTTATCATCACCAGTTTAAGTTGTTGGGGCTTTATTAAAAACAAATGAAAAGTTTTTGTGTTTTATCGGATAACAGCTATCTTTGTTTCTATCCCATAAGCAGAATTAGAAAACAATGAGAATATGGAAGAAAATTACAGACGATACCCCATAGGTATACAGAATTTTGAGCAGTTGCGTAACCGGAATTGTGTATATGTAGACAAGACCGAACTGGTTTACCGATTGGCTAACACGGACAGTGTGTATTTTCTGAGCCGTCCGCGGAGGTTTGGGAAAAGCTTGTTGGTGTCCACTCTTGAGGCTTACTTTCAAGGGAAAAAAGATTTGTTTAAGGGGCTGGCCATGGAGCGTCTGGAAAAGGACTGGAACGTGTATCCGGTATTCCATATTGATTTCAGTCTGACTAAATATACTACCCTGTTCGATTTGCAGGAACAGTTGAATCTGTTTTTACTTCGTTGTGAAAAGGTTTATGGGGCGGAAAAGGAGGAAAAGACTCCTGCTGCTCGTCTGCAAGGTATGATCCGTCGTGCGTATGAACAGACCGGTCTGCCGGTCGTTGTCCTGATTGACGAATACGACGCTCCTCTTTTGGACAGTAATTCCAACATCCCCTTGCAGCAGGAGCTTCGGAATGAACTGCGTAAGTTTTTCAGTCCTCTCAAGGGATTGGGGCAATACCTTCGTTTCCTCTTTATCACGGGAATCAGCAAGTTCAGCCAGATGAGCATCTTCAGTGAGCTGAATAATTTGAAGAACATCAGTATGCGGGATGACTTCAGCGCGATATGCGGCATCACCGAGCGGGAGTTGCTGGACGAGCTTCGTCCGGACATTGAGCGGATGGCTTTGGCGAACGGCGAGACGTATGAAGCTGCCTGTGCGCATCTGAAGCGGCAGTATGACGGGTATCATTTCAGCAAGCATTGTGAGGATATTTACAATCCTTTTAGTCTGTTCAATGCCTTTGATGCAAAGGAGTACAAGAATTTCTGGTTCTCTACCGGCACTCCTACTTTCTTGATTGATTTGTTGCAGGAAACGGATTTTGACGTGCGCCAGCTGGAGGGGGTGGAGGCTACAGACGAGCAGTTTGATGCCCCGACGGAACGTGTAACTAGTCCTATCCCCGTTTTATATCAAAGTGGTTACCTGACGATCAAGGGATATGATCCCGAGTTCCAGGTGTACCGGCTGGCCTATCCCAACGGGGAGGTGCGTAAAGGTTTCATCGAGTCCCTGTTGCCCGCTTACCTTGAGTTGCCGGGTCAGAGCAGTACTTTTTATGTCGTTTCCTTCATTCGCGATCTTCGTAAGGGAGATATAGAGAGCTGCTTGGAACGTACGCGTTCTTTCTTTGCTTCCATTCCCAATGATTTGGAGAACAAGACGGAGAAGCATTACCAGACCATCTTTTATTTGTTGTTCCGTCTGATGGGGATGTATGTGGACAGCGAGGTGAAAAGTGCGGTGGGGCGTGCGGATGTGGTCATAAAGATGCAGGATGCCATTTATGTGCTGGAATTTAAATATGACGGTACGGCCCGGGAGGCATTGGCGCAGATAAACAGCAGGCTGTATGCTGTTCCTTATCGCAAGGATGGCAGGCGCATCGTGAAGGTGGGGATTAATTTCGACAGTGCCACCCGTACTATCGGGGACTGGGTGATAGAAGTGGAAGATACGGTGGATAATTTGTAGCTTGCAGGCGGAGTGACATTTCGAAGGTGGCTGTCTGCTTTTGATGAATACTTAAGCCTTTTTTCCCCTGTATACTAAGTCTTTTCTACTGCATGATTAAGCTTTTTTCATACGGTAACCTACTACAGACTCCGATAATGGACTGTATAAACTATTGTAGTGGACCGTACGGTCTGATGTAACAGACTGTACAGTCTACTGACGGAGTCTGTAGTAGGTTACCGCATGAAAGGCCTTAACTGTACGGAAGAACCCCCTTAATCTACGGGGAGAATACTTTTTATAGGCAAGATTGTTATTTTTTTATCATCTGTCTGAAGATTGCTTTTCTTTGGAAAGGAGAATAAGAAGGTTGCCCTTTTTGAAGTAAATCTGGCCGGTAAGCATTATCTTTGCATTAAAAAAGATGATAACTTTATATTTAGCCCGTCACGGGCAGACAGAAGAGAATATCGCCCGTATTTTCCAAGGACATATGCCGGGCACGCTGACTGTTGAAGGAATAGCACAGGCTGAAGCGCTGCGTGATACTTTGCGGAATATCTCTTTGGATGCAGTGGTCAGTAGTGATTTGAAACGGTGTGTGGATACGGCCCGTATCGCGGTGGAAGGTCGGAACCTGCCTTGGGAGAAAACGGTCTTGTTGCGTGAAATCGATTGGGGGAGTTGGACAGGTCTTGCCATTAAAGAAGTTGATTTGCAACATTTTCCGGCAGATGTGGAAACGGAGGCAATGCTGTATGAGCGTGCGGGGCGTTTTGTGGACTACTTGAAAGAGCGATATGATGGAAAACAGGTGTTGGCAGTCGGGCATGGACTGATAAACAGGGCGGTACAGGCACACATTCAAGGAGTGACTTTGGAACATTTACGTAGTGTGCCAAAGATGAATAATGCGGAACTACGCCGGTTCAAGTTAACGTAATTCCGCATTGAATAACACGTGGTTATTGCAAAGTGATTCCCATGATTCCTATCACCACATCATTGGACAGGGTTTCCAGGGTCAGCCCTTTTAGTTCCTTGGAATGATCCAAAGGAATATCGAGCAATATGCCTGCACCACCTTCTATCTCACGTCCATATACACCAGTGATGTTGAGTTCCTTACCCAGATCACGGCTTACTTTACCGCTTTTCAAGTGCAGACGGTACGGCCGGGGAGCAGTTGCTTGGAATGCTTTGCCGTCCACATAGAAATCTTGTTCTATAGGACACCAGTTGTCCGGATTGGTCAACTCCGTTGCTTGGGAAGTTCCGTCTGCATAGTGTATGCGTATTATTCCATTGGCAATGTGGCACTGCATGTGGTTGGTACTTCCCGCCATCAGCAGATAAGCATGTGAGGCAGTGCCTGATAGTGAGATGGTGGAACTGTCCGGGTAATTATCCCATAGGGAGGTGAAAAGAATGTTGTTTCCTTTTTCTTTCAGACGGAAGGGGATGCCTAAAGACGTTTGGAAAGTATCATGATGTACAAGACTGCGTAATCCGAGTCGTCTATGGTAGCACTCAGCAGCGGATGACACCATTCTCCTATTCCCTGTGTGGGAAGTTGCAACGTAGTGTATGGAGACCGGGGAGACAAGTATTCATTTTGATATATATCGGTGACGGAAGCATTCAGTTGCCGGTCAAAATCAACCATCCGGCATTTTTCGGGACGGATATCTGCAAAGTCTGTATAGGAGGGGGATTCCCAGACGTTCTCTATATAGATATTAACAGGTTGCCACCAATCCATTTCTCCCTGATGGGTGTAAACAAAGAAAGTGTGGTGTCCCGGTTCACCTTTTATCTGTGCGTTGAAAGCGGTGGCTCCACAGTGTGATTTGCTAAAACGCTCTGAGGATCATATACTTGGGAGATGGATGCTCCCGAAGGTATTTGCAAAGCCAACTTCCCGTTTGAAGTGATGACTGGTTCCTGGACTGCCAACGTGTGAAGTGGTGCTCCTTCCCATTCGATGGTAATGGTGGTTGAAGATGTTCCTTCCGCCTGGATTGAAAGAAGAGGATAGCCATGGGCCGATTCGATGGATTGCCATGTGGCAGGGACATCGTTCACTTTTACTGAACGGATCTTCTCTTTTCTGGCATTGACGTGCAATACCGGATGGAGAGGAGTCTGGAACCGTTGTGTGATATGATAGGTATCCGTATCTTCTTTCCGGGTAAAGCGATAGCTTATATCGGGAGTGCTGACGGAAGCCTTGTCCCAGTCGGCCGGGAAGCCCGGCCGGAGGATGATTTGCTATTCAGGGCATCCGGCAGGATACCGAACAGACCTTGGATCAGTACTCGTGAAGCGACTCCGATGGGATCACCGAAATCGCGGTAGCATTCTCCGCGTGCGGCATCATAGAAGCTGATCTGGCCGAAGTTACCCGGACTGTCTCCTAGATACATGCCGTCCAGAACAGAACTTTTCAAAAGTTTGTATCCGGCGTCGGCACGTCCGGCCTGGAAGTATGACAATGCGGTATGCATCACTTCGGCAAAGGCGACATTATTGATGCTCCATGAGTAGGGCAGCCAGTTGGTGGTGGCGATAGTGGCATAGCCATTCTCTTTTAATCCATGGGCCGTGACGGGGATATGAGGAATGGACGTGTCTACATAACGGGTAGCTTGATAGGCTTGGAACGGATTGGCTGTCTCGCTGTCTATAGCATGATAAATGGTCCATACAGCGGCACTTTCGTGTACTCGCTTGTGACCCATAAAATCTTGATATTCCGCCCAATGTCCTTTGCCGGGAAGCCATAGCCTCTCGTTCATGGCTTTCAGAATCTTTTCGGCTTCGTTGCGGTAAGGAGTGGGATCTTCGCCTATCTTTTCTGCCAATTGAGCCGCTGTCTTGTTGGCACGGTAGTTATAAGCCGATGAATGGGTGACTGCTCCGCTATTGTAATAAAGGGCGTCACTGGCCCAAATGCAGGCGTACGCGTCATACAGCCCGTCGTTATCCGGGTCGTAGTTCAGCTTTTCCCATGTGAGGTGACGGGTGATGACAGGCCACATTTGGCGGACATAATCCAAGTCCCCCGTCCACTTGAAATGCCATAACAATTCGTCTATGTAGCAAAGGTTCATGTCGTAGTGGTGCATCTGATTATTGCGGTGCGGATTACGGCAGATGTATCCGTTACTGTATTGGGGTGTACCCCATTTCTTGACGGAACGTGCCAGATGCAGGGCGGAATCTTGTGCCGGATGGGGGAAGGTGTTGGGCACTTCGGTGACCTGACTTGCCGCGTATGCGTTGAAATGGGTCCGGGCACGGTCATGCCATCCCAAAACATCGCCGGTATAGGCGGCTCGCCAGCCACTGAGGGGCATTCGCCAGCCTATGGCACCGTGTAGCCACACTTCGCCGTCCCAGATTCCATCGGCAGCCATAGCCAGCGTGCCTCCTAAGGTGTTGAAATAAGGGTCGGGTGTTTCAATGCGGATGCGTGAGGCTGTTTCGGAGCGGGCGGCTTCTGCCTTTTTAAACAGGTTTTCGCCTTCGGCAGTCGTCAGTGTGCGTAGTTCCTGGTTTTCCAATAGAATATAAAGTGTTCCGTCTATCTGCACCGGGAAGGATTGTAACTGTTGAGGCTGGAGAGGAGCTTCGAAACTGTCGGCAGGGTCGGCTCCCATGTCTCCGTTACGGTTTAGTTTGGAATTACGTATCTCTGAAATGGATGCCAGTAGAACGGGATGGAATTCCTTGAAATTCCGGGCGTTGAATTGCCAGATGGCCCCTTCTTTATCGGGAAGTGCCCATGTGGTAATGGATAAGCTTCCGCCTCCGAAAGCCGGATCAGATAAACTGTAGCTGCGGCGTCCCGCTGTATAACGGGACTCGCAGTGTTCGGTAGAGTCAAGGGCTACCGTGCCTCCGGAGGTTTGCAGTTTAAAGCAGATGTGCTTCGGATTCTCCTTGGTATAAGCAGCGAATACGGGCCGGTCGCTTGTTTCCAGCCGGAATGCTGTGTGGCTGCCGTATAAGGCACGGGTAAAGCGATTCTTACCGTTGATGCAGACAAAATCGTCTCCGTCAGGGGTATATTGCAGGCTTCGGGTGGCATTCCGGCGATGTTCGTTGTACGAAGTGGATTCTATGAAATCACCTATCTTTTGTGGCTGCTTGGTTTGTCCTGCGCCGGAAACGCTACCGATGCCCAACAGGCATAGAAGTAAATATGTCGTTTTCATGATAATAACTGCTAACTCCTGTTCTTACGGTAACGGCTGTAACCCTTCCCAGCGTACATTCCATTTGCCATCTTTCGGAAATCCGGGATTGTTTCCTTCCGATCCGTCCCATCCGGCGCACATCATGGCGACTGTGGTCAGTAATCCACCGTTGCCGGGCAGGTAAATACGCAGACGCCCGTCCTGGTAATTGTGACCGTTTACCAGATAGGTGTTGGTACGCTTGTCCATCAATAATGCGCTGACCGCCTTTTCGGGCTCACCCATTCGGGCGGCATTCATGGCTGTCATCGGATAATCCCAGCCCCAGGTCTTGTCCCAGTTCCAGTTATCCCAAATCCAGTGCAGGGTGTTTTTCATATATCCGGCATGAATCAGCTGATTCATGGGCAGGATGCCGACAGCGCCCAGCACTGCCATGTGGTCTGAGGTAAAACGGATATCTTTATAGGTATCCACCGCGGTCTCGGCTGCCAGATACAGCTGTTCGTCGTTGTATGCCAGCGGAGATAATTTCTCTATCAGCACATCCCATTCGGGTACACGTTCCATCCCTGTACGTTCACGCCATGTTTGGGCGACTTGCATGGCGAAATGCCAGTACGAAAGTTCAAAAGGCGGATTGACAGTTTCGGCGGCGCGCAACGTTTCCTGTGCGGGGATAGCGCCTTTCAAGACATAACGGTCGTGCTCTTCCTCGTATGTGGCGAATGAATACATGAATTCGGCGGTTTCCTGTATCAGGCTATTGTATTTTTCAGCAGTTCTTCCGATGGATTAGCCCGATAGAGCAATTCTGCCAGGTAGATGAGATGAGGCTGTTGCCAGATCAGGAAGCTGCCTACTTTAGAGGGGGCTTCCGTACCGCTGGGATCAGTCATTTTCATCCAGCGTATGCCTTTGAAACCTTGTCTTTCCGCTATCTGGCGAGCTATGGGTTCCACGGTTTCATACCAGGATAAAGTGCGGTCCAGTAATTCGGGATGTCCCCATAAGGCGAATTGTGCCTGATGCCACCAGATCATTTCCAAATGGAATTTCCCGAACCAGGAGTTGTAAGTCAGTCCGGTTTCCTGTGGCGGGGTTGATCCGGCACATTGGATGGCGAGCAGATATTGGCTTAATACGACCCGGCGTTCCAATTCTTTGGCACGGACATCCGTACATTGTGAGAAGTCGGCAACAGCTCCCTGTGTCCAGTAATTTTGCCAGTGTCCGGAAGAGGCTTGTTGTACTTCCGCAAAAGTCAGGATGGGAGAAGCGGACGCTTGCGGTGTGAATTGGCAGGTGAATGTAAATACACTGTCCGTTGGCGTGAGTACGAAATAGTTTGCACTTTTTCTCTCAGCTTCGCAGCGCCTTCCCAACTGATTGTTACATAATAGGTGGTTGCGTCGAGTGTTCTTTTTAACACGGCCGATTGTGCATCTTCACTGACCAGGGTCGTGCTATGCTTATCATTCGCCTCCCAATTACAAGCATCGTCACAGTGACCGCCCGTGGGATAGGGGAAGTGAAACTTGATGCCGGCAGGTTGTCGGGCCGACAGGCGTGCGGCAATCATGTCACGCTTCCGGATGGCAGACTGTCTGAATGTGGTAGGGAGTTTCTTTGAGAGTGAACCGGCTGTTGATGATACCGTTCCACATATCCAGTGATTGCTGTATGTTTTGCACATCCGAGGGACGTACTTCATTTTCTAATTCAAGTCCGATGATACCCAGATGCAGGCGGTGTGGGTTTACACGATACCAGTCGGATGCTTCCTTTGCTCTGTCGGGTTCTTTGGGTTGGGTGGCATATAGCTCTTTGTGCCCGTGGCCGAAGTCATACTCCACCAAGGCTTCCTCCGGTTTATAGTTTTCGGGATTTCCGAAGCTGTGCCATCCCCATTGGCTTTGTGTACCCAGTGGAACTCCGTTTTTATAGACTTCGGGAAAAGTCTGCAATCCTGTAGCATCTACCGTGTAGGCAAATTCTCCGTTTCCTACCGACAGGGAGGATAATGAATCCATGGCAGTTACTTCCGGATTATTGCGCGTTACCAGTGCATGGCGGTCTATGGCTTCCTCTTGGGGAGAGGTGCAAGCGGCCAATGCAAACATTGTCAGAGCATAAATGGTGTGTTTCATTGTATATAGCTAATTTAAAAAGATGGATAATTCTGTTGTTTATGCGATATGATTCTATTTGCCAAGTTGCAGGCAACCCATGATGAAAGGACCGGTAGCTTTGGCATCGTTGTCACGCATTTTTTCGCTAATGTAATATTCAAAGCTTCCGTCGCGGTAAGGAGTGCCGCCCAGTCCGCCTACTTGACAGCAACGGGTCAGCGTCAGAGTTCCGTCGGGGTTTTCGCGAAGCAATGTTTTCTTTAATCCGTTGAAGGCTTTTTCTGCGATGCTCCGGTATCGGGCGTCTATATATCCTTTGTTCACCGCTTTGGCATAAGCATACATACATTGGGTGGTTACGGATGCTTCGGGAAAATTACTTTCACGTTCGGGCTGGTCTATTACCTGATACCATAGCCCGTCTCTTTGATAGTTGGGCAGGCTTTCTGCCAAACCTTGAATCCAACTGATAAGCGAGGCACGTCCGGGGTGGTTGTCGGGAATATAGTCCAGTACATCTACCATGGCCATGAACCACCAGCCTATACTGCGTCCCCAGAAGTTAGGTGAAGTACCGTCTTGCGGATTTGCCCAACGTTGGGATTGCTTTCGTCCCAGGCATGATGATATAATCCGGTTTCCGGTGAATAGGTATGTTTGTGGCAAAGTGTGAATTGTTTTACCGCTTCATCAATCAGATCAGGACGGTTGAATTCCGCTCCATAGCGGGCTAGGAAAGGAGAAGCCATATAAAGTCCGTCCAGCCACATCTGATGTTGATAGATCAATTTATGCCAGAAGCCACCTTCCAGCGTACGTGGTTGTCTTTTGAGTTGTTCTACCAGTAAGTCCATGGCTGCTTTGTATTTTTCTTTGCCTGTTTCTTTATAGAGGTCGAACAGTACTTTTCCTGAATTGATGTAATCCAGGTTGTAAGTTGACATATCATAAAGGTGGATTTCTCCTTTTTCGTTAATCAAACTATCCGCCCATTCCTCAACATACGTAAAGTAACGTTTGTCACCGGTATTTTTCCACATATCCAGCATGGCGCAACAGCCTACTCCTTGTGAATACCCGAAAAAGAGCCGTTTGCCATGATCCAGCTGATAAGCTTTGGGAAAGCGGAGCATCTCAGAGTCGGCAAAGCGCCGGGCATACGAGTCGGAAGATATGCCGGGAAGGGTTGTGGGGACTGTAGGGAGAGGGGCTACACATACTTCTCCACTGTACGGAATTGCTTTTTGGCTTGGGAGAGACATGGGAGCCATGCAGGCAGTCAATAAACAGATGTAACAGTAATTTTTCATGGTATTTCCTGTCGTTTTTATAGTCTTTGAATGATTTACATTTTTTGCTGATGTAAAAATAGGCTAATTAACGCTATAAGTCCATGAATAATTGTTCATTTAGATGGAAAATCTATCGGTTGAGTCTCTTTTTTAAGGAATATGTGTCAATAAAGAACGAATTTGTGGAAAAAATGGTAAGACAGAGAAAAACTGTTCACCCATCTGTCATCTAGAAGGAAATAAGGAATGACAAATGGATGAACTTGATGAGAAAATCAGTTGTGTACCAGTGTTCCTATATTTTCACCGGTCATTACTTTTTTCAGGTTACCTACTGTGTCCATGTCGAAAACGATAATGGGCAGGTTGTTTTCCTTGCACATGCAGGTTGCTGTAAGATCCATTACTTTCAAACCGCGCTTCAATACCTCATCGTAGGTGATATCGTCAAATTTCGTAGCAGTGGGGTCTTTTTCCGGATCAGCTGTATAAATGCCGTCCACGCGTGTTCCTTTCAACATCACATCGGCTTCTATCTCGATACCACGTAGGGAAGACCCGGTATCGGTAGTAAAAAACGGATTGCCTGTTCCGGCAGACATAATCACAACTTCTCCGTTTTCCATCGCTTCAATTGCTTTCCATTTGTTGTAAAACTCACCGATGGGTTCCATGCGGATAGCTGTCAATACACGTGCCTTGACTCCGGCCGCTCCCAATGCGGAACTCAATCCCAAGCTGTTGATAACGGTTGCCAACATCCCCATTTGGTCACCTTTTACACGGTCAAAACCTTTGGAAGCTCCGCTCAGCCCCCGGAAGATGTTTCCACCACCGATTACAATACCTATTTGTACGCCAAGGTCGTGTATTTCCTTGATTTGTTGCGCATATTCACCCAGACGTTTTTCGTCTATACCATATTGCTTTTCGCCCATCAGGCTTTCGCCGCTCAGCTTCAGTAGAATTCTTTTAAATCTTGCCATATTGGTTTGTCTTTTAGTTTTTTGCAAAGATAAAAATATTAATCTTTTTTACTTGTTTTATATCCTAAAATATTTCTTCCCATGACTCCTTGCATTACTCCGCGAAGTAGAAGATAGGTAATGAATGCCATCCATAAAGCGTGATTGCCCATTGCCCCCCGGAAACCATAGTAAATAAGAAAGAAACTGACAGAGGCTACTATCATGGCTTTCAGCATCAGATGGGTGGCTGTCGCACCGATGAATATTCCATCGAACAAAAAAGCAGAGAAGCCTGCCAAAGGAATGGCAAGTACCCAATAAAAATAACTTTCGGAAGCATGAATGACAGTTGTTTCGTCAGTCAGTAATCCGAGAAAGGATTGTCCCCCTATACTATATAATAAGGTGAAAGCAAGCGATAATCCTACTCCCCAGCCGAATAGTTGGCGAACCGTCGTGTGGAGTGCTTTCTGATTATTGGCTCCGATATATCTTCCTGCCAATGCTTCTCCGGCGTATGCGAAGCCGTCCATAATGTAGGAGAATAAAGTGAATAATTGCATAAGTAATGTATTGACCGCCAACACCACTTCTCCTTGTGCCGCACCAGCCGAGGTGAAAAAGATAGTAACCGCCACCAGGCAGATGGTACGGAAAAAGATATCCCTGTTTACTTGGAAGAAACGGTACATGGCCTGTTTGTCAAAGAAGGAATGCCATTCTATGCGTTTCCGCAGGGTGCTGTAGTAGCGTAACCACAACAAATATGCCATGACTAGCCCGGCATATTGTGCGGTTAACGTTCCGATGGCGACACCTTCTATTTTCATTCCTAATCCATATACAAGAAGAAGACTGACCGCAATGTTCACTATATTTTGTGTGATGGCTATATACATGGGGAAACGGGAATTTTGCATACCGATATACCAGCCGGCAAAACTGTAAAGCCCTAATACAGCCGGTGCTCCCCAAATACAGATATAGAAATAGAGGGACGCCAGATGTTCTACTTCTTCAGTCGTTTGGATAAAGGTGAAGGCGGTTCTTTCTATAGGATATTGCAAGGCTAGCAAAGTAAATGCAATGAATAATCCTACTCCGACGGAACGGAGTAGTAACCGGGTGACTTCATTCAGGTCGTGCCTGCCGTATGCTTGTGAAGTCATGCCGCTGGTTCCCATACGCAGAAAACCGAAAATCCAGTAGATGATGTTGAAAAGCATTCCGCCTACAGCTATCGCTCCGATGTAGGCGGCAGAGCCCAAATGACCTACAATAGTAACATCAATCAAGCCCAACAGAGGAACTGTAATGTTTGAAACGATAGAAGGGATGGCTATTTGAAGTATTTTTTTGTTTCCGTTATTAAGTTGAATCATGAGTGTAGATTGATAGAGATGGATACAAAGGTACTCTCTTTCTCATAAATAACCAATGAAAATTTAAATTTGAATTGAAAATAGTTGTTGTTTAAGATGATATATCATTGGAATATAGATATATTTGCGGTTATTAAAATGATCAAAACAGGAGAATTATGAAAGAGAATTTTCAAATCCATATTTGGTTGGGCTTATTGTTATGTCTGTTAGGCATGTCATGTTCGGATGATACTCCGGCTAAAGGAGATGACCCGGGAAATGGTAACACGGAGTTGGAAGTCAATGAGTGGATAGAGAGTGTCATGCGCAGTGATTATTTGTGGAATAACGACATTCCTGCTCAAAATAAGTTGGATTTCTCTGCTGATCCCCAAACATTCTTTAGATCTATGCTCAGTTTGAAAGATGGAAAGACGAGAAACGGAAAGCATCTTTATTATTATTCTTATATGGAGAAGAATAAAGATTATAAAGCACGTACCAGCATTGATGCGGATGATACTTATGGTATGGAGTTTACTTTATTTAATGTTGTAAACGATAGTAATCAACCTTTAGGATATTATTATGCCCGTATTCTGTATGTTCTTCCTAATAGTCCGGCATCAAGTGCAGGTTTGGAAAGAGGGGATTGGATCGTGGGTGTTAAAGGAAAAAATAATATTAATTCCGATAATTATGGAATCTTATTAAATGGAGATAGGACTCAATGGCTCGTCAAACGTGGCGATACAGAGGTCAGAACTATTGATATAGAAGCTTCCCGGGCCGTGGAGGACAATCCCTTGTTCTATCACAATGTATATACTCGGGGAGATAAGAAGATAGGGTATTTGGTTTATAATCATTTTACTTCCGGACCGAATGGATATTCGGATCGTACCTATGATGAGGAAATGAAGAAGATATTTGCCGGATTTCAGGCGCAAGGTGTGAATGAATTTGTGCTGGACTTGCGCTATAATGGAGGTGATATGAGAATTCTGCTAATATGCTCGCAGGACTCCTCATTCCAGAAGCTTCTCGAAAAAAGGTGTTTGCTGTTTTCTCTGACAATAAGGGACAATCCTATTCCAATGATTTTTGTGTGGAAACGAAAGGAACGGCAGGTTACTTGAAACTTAATTCCAATCGAATTTATATATTGACAAGCCAAAGTACGGCTTCTTCTTCGGAAGTCGTTATTAACAGCCTCAACCCATTTATGGATGTTACCCTTATTGGCGAATTGACAGAAGGGAAAAATGTAGGAATGGAGATGCAAAAGAATGATAAATATGAATGGATATATTGGCCTATCACATTGAGAGTGACTAATGCGGTGAATGATGACTACAGTGCTGGTTTTAAACCGGATATAGAATGGAATGAGTATGATTTGACTCAGAATCCGACAGACGCTTTATTACCATTGGGTGATCCGGATGAATTCATGCTGGGTAAGGCCATCTCCTTGATCACAGGAATAAATCGGTCAGCCAGAAGCATGAATACGTTATCCCAACCGATTATGAGGGGGGGAATCTGTGTATCAATCGACAGAACGTCATGCCACTGGAGGAATGTTGATGGTTCCTGAAGAGAAGAACAACTAAAGGAGGTATTTAACTTCTTTGAAAGCATATTTTCTAAGAGAACCGTTTTTATCTTTCAGAATTAAATGTCCGTCGGGCTCCACACGGATCAGTTTGGCAGTAAACTCTCCTTTTGCATCGCAATAGGGGTGATAACCTTCCTTGCGGTATTGTGCTTTCAGGTAGTATTCCTGAATTTTGGTAATGATATCGGTTTCTCTGTTTTCTATCCGGGAATAGAGATCTATGATATGTGCCAATACGCTGTTCAGAACTTCCATTCTGTCTGTTTCCTTTTGAGTAATTTGTCTTAATGAAACAGGGTTGGGAGCAGATGAATGAAATTCTTCCTGGTTAATATTGATCCCTATCCCAATAATGCTCTGTGAAATTTGGCTTCCTGTTAAATCATTTTCAATCAATATGCCGGCTATTTTTTTGTCTTTCCAATAGATATCATTGGGCCATTTTATTTGCAGGCAATCTGCATGGACATAATGGGCCAATGCGGTACAAATGGCAGAAGCTACCGCCATAGATAAAATGAACTGACTGGCGGGAGCGATTGTTTGGGGGTAAAATACAGTGCTGAATGTCAGATTCTTGCCATATTCTGATTCCCATGAATTTCCACGCTGCCCTTTTCCGGCGGTTTGATATTCTGCCATAAGCGTGGTGAATTCCTTGATTTCTTTTTCCTGGCAAAGTTCTGCAAGTCGGTCATTTGTTGAGGTTACGGTTTCTTCTTTTAAGATTTTGCTTGACCAGTTAGGGGATCTCATCATATTCTTTTTTAAGTTTACGGGTGAATTTTTTGATAACCTCTTCGTATGAGTGGTCTATCAGTGATAAAATAAGTTTGTCGTCAATGTCACCTTGTAAGGATACTTGGTTCCAATATTTCTTATTGAAGTGATAGGCTCCTTCAATGCCGGAATGATGTTCTCTTAATTCCAAGGCATATTCGGGTGCACATTTTAAAGATAGCCATTCCGGGTTGTCCAATCCGATACAGGCATACATTTTCCCCATGACTTTGAATACTAAGGTGACATTGTCAAAAGGGAATTCTTCTGTTGTTCCTTTCTTTCTGATACAGTAATCGCGTATTGTTTCTATGTCCATATATAATATATATATTTTTACCAAATCGGAGGATAAAGGCTTCTTCAATATGCTCTATAGTGAAAGGAGTCTTTTCGCCCACTAAGGTGATGATATCAAAACGTACAGGTAAATCTACAGAGAACTTGCGCAAGTATGCATCAGTTGAAGCTATAATTCTGCGAATCTTCTTATCTGTTACTGCATCTTCCGGATTACCGAATCTAGTATTCTTGCGGGTCTTTACCTCTATAACAATTAGTTCGTTCCGATATTCGGCAACAATATCCAGTTCTTTTTTTCCGCAATGCCAGTTCCGGTGGCGGATAGAATATCCTTTATCTATAAGATATGCAGCGGCCTCTTCTTCTCCCTCTTTGCCAAATTCGTTGTGTTCTGCCATTCTGTTTCTTTTTGTACAAAAATACTCTTTTTTATGCTTTGTATTTACAGAAGTAAAGCTAATTTTGCAGAGAATATGGCAAACAACGTAAAAAAGAGAGTAAAAGTACCGGCATCAACCCCTAAACGCAAGCAGCGTATGGTATGTTTGATGAGTGAAGAGGAGGTACGGATTGTGGATTGTTATCTTAAAAAGTATAAGATAACCAATAAGGCGCGTTGGTTACGCGAAACAGTATTGACTTTTATCCATCAGAAGATGGAAGAGGATTATCCTACATTGTTTAATGAACATGATATGAGAAGATAAGATGGCAGATGATACCTATTATATGAAACAAGCCTTGATGGAGGCTGTAAAAGCGGCTGAACAAGGAGAAGTTCCGGTGGGGGCGGTGGTAGTCTGTCGTGACCGCATCATTGGTCGTGGGCATAATTTGACAGAAACATTGAATGATGTTACAGCTCATGCCGAAATGCAGGCTGTCACAGCTGCGGCTAATACCTTGGGCGGGAAATACCTGAATGAATGTACTTTGTATGTCACTGTGGAACCGTGTGTGATGTGTGCCGGTGCCATAGCCTGGGCACAGACAGGAAAACTTGTCTTTGGTGCTGAAGATCCCAAAAGGGGATATCAAAAATATGCCCCCGATGCCTTGCATCCAAAGACGATCGTGGTGAAAGGAATACTCGCCGATGAATGTGCCCGATTGATGAAAGATTTCTTTAAGAAAAAACGATAATTCTTATTTCACCTCTTCATAATCTACATACTCTCCCTCATCGTCATCAAAGATTTTTTTTCTGTTTCCCGATGAATGAGAATGTCTATTTGAAGAAGATGAAGAGAATTCTGCAAAGTTTTCATTCTCGTCATTCGTTTGAGTCTGGGCATATGTATTTTGTTTTTGGTGGGTAGATGTTCGATTCTGGTAGGGGGGATGCTTGCCGATCCCGAACAATACACGCAGAATGTTGCCTAATATAGTGAAGCCGATAAAAATAATCAGCAGAAAAATAATAAGTAGAAAGCCTAAAAATCCAAACATAGTAATTTCTCTTTTTTTATATACCACGTACAACAAGCGTGCCACGTTTATTGTTTACGCTCTTTTTTTAGTTAAAAGAGATAGAATGATATACCACAGGATGATAGCTGCAAAACTGCTGATTTTGAAGAAAGCCAATAGGGGAATACATACAATGAGGAAAATATAGCTGACTTTGTTCTGTTTCCAAGCAAGACTCTTGAATTTTAATGAGAACATTGGAATTTCTGCCACCAGCAATAATGACATAATAACTACCAAGATGAAAAGATATGCCGCATTAAAAGAATCGGATATAAGAAAAGAATGTGCTCCTACAGTCAATGACCCCCAAAATAAAGCATTAGCCGGAGTGGGCATACCGATGAAACTACTGCTCTGGCGTGGGTCAATATTGAACTTGCCTAAACGCAAAGCTGAAAATACAGAAATAAGGAATGCGGTATAAGGCATATAATCGGCAACAGGCAATAGAAAATCAGGATAGTGTACCTCTTTAAATAAAGAAAAGACAATGGCGGAAGGAGCGAACCCAAAAGTGATGTCATCGGCCAACGAGTCTAATTCTTTTCCTAAAGGCCCTGATACTTTGAACAAACGTGCCAACATGCCATCAAAGAAATCAAATACAGCGCCTAGTATAATGAAAGAGATGGCCAAGGTATAGTTTTCGTTAAAAGCCATGACACTGGCAATACAGCCGGAGAATAAATTACAGCAAGTTACCGCGTTAGGAATGTGGCGTGTGATACAGTTTGCCATTGGTGATTTTCTTATTTTAGTTTAGCAATGACGGTTTCGTTACCTACAGTCGCTTGTCCCATCTTGACACAGACTTCGGTTCCTAGTGGGAGATAAACATCTACACGCGAACCGAATTTAATAAACCCCATGTGTTCATCAATGTAGCAATCTTCTCCTACTTCGGCATAGGTCACGATTCGACGGGCTATTGCTCCTGCTATCTGGCGCGCCATGACAGTATGTCCTTCAGGAGTTTCAATAACGACCATAGAACGTTCATTTTCCGTACTGGCTTTAGGCAGCCATGCTTTCATAAATTTACCGTTATGATGGTCTACATGTTTCACTACTCCGTCTACAGGATACCAATTGGCATGTACATTGACAATGCTCATAAAAATAGAAATCATTAACCGGCGGTCATGAAAATATTCATGTTCATCTACTTCTTCTATAACTACTATTCTTCCGTCTGCCGGGGCTACTACGATTTTTTCAGTGTCGTGCTCGAATAATCGAATGGGACAACGGAAAAAGTTAACCATTAACAGGTAAACAACGATACTTGCGGTGGCAAATATATAAAATGGAATTTTGCACTCAATTCCCCAAAACAATAGGGCATTGATACCAATTAACAGGATGGCACTGACAATCAAGATGCTTGTTCCCTCTCTATGTAGTCTTATTTTCTTTAATTTCTTCAGTCGGTTCATGATTGTATAAAACCAATTATCGTGCAAAAATAAACTTATTTTGAAAACCTTGCAAATAAAAGTTGTTAGAAATGCCTATTTCGACTTCATTTAAGATAAAAAAAGCGAATGTTGATAACTTCTTCTTTATCTTTTTGCAGGTTTTATGAAAGCAGAGTATCTTTAGACAATTTTTTAGTAGAGTAATGATTATGCAGGATTTTGTCCATTTACATGTCCATACCCAGTATTCCATCCTTGATGGCCAGGCGTCTATTCCACGTTTGGTAGACAAGGCTATGGCTGATGGAATGAAAGGTATAGCCGTAACAGACCATGGTGATATGTTCGGTATCAAGGAATTCTTCAACTATGTAAATAAGAAGAATAGCAGTACTAACAGTGAGATAAAGGATTTGAAGAAAAGAATAGCCGGACTGGAAAAAGGTACGGTGGAATGTGATAATCCCGAGACGGAACTTGTGGCATGCAAGGAAAAATTGGAAACGGCAAAGAAGAAACTGTTTAAACCGATTTTCGGTTGTGAGATGTATGTGGCGCGCCGTCGTTTATTCAACAAAGAAGGAAAACCCGATCAAAGTGGTTATCACTTGGTTGTGCTTGCTAAAAATGAAAAAGGATACCACAACCTCATAAAATTAGTATCAAAGGCGTGGACGGAAGGGTTCTATATGCGTCCGCGTACTGACCGTGTGGAATTGGAAAAATACCATGAAGGGTTGATTGTCTGTACTGCGTGTATTGCCGGAGAGGTTCCTAGAAATATCATAGCTGGAAAATATGAAGAGGCTGAGGAAGCTATCCAATGGTATAAACGTGTATTCGGAGATGATTTCTATTTGGAATTGCAACGTCATAAAGCGACGGTTCCTCGTGCGAACCATGAAGCTTATAAATTGCAGCAAATTGCTAACGAAAAGCTGATAGAGTATTCTAAAAAATTCAATGTCAAGCTGGTTTGTACCAATGACGTTCACTTTGTAGATGAAGAGAATGCTGAAGCACACGACAGGCTGATCTGTCTGAGTACGGGTAAGGATTTGGATGATCCTAACCGTATGCTCTATTCAAAGCAAGAGTGGATGAAGACACGTGCCGAGATGAATGAAGTTTTCGCTGATGTTCCCGAGGCTCTTTCAAATACGGTGGATATTTGTGATCAGGTGGAATTTTATAGTATAGATCATGCACCGATTATGCCTACTTTTGCTATTCCTGAAGATTTTGGAACAGAAGAGGGATATCGGAAGAAATATACAGAAAAGGACTTGTTTGATGAGTTCACTCAAGATGAAAACGGTAACGTGGTAATGAGTGAGGAGGCCGCTAAGGCCAAAATAGAGAAACTGGGTGGCTATGACAAACTCTATCGTATTAAACTGGAAGCTGATTATCTGAAGAAATTAGCGTTGGAAGGTGCGCATAAGCGTTATGGAGAAGTATTGAGTGAGGAAGTGCAGGAACGGATCAAATTCGAACTTCATATTATGAAGACGATGGGTTTTCCCGGTTACTTCTTGATTGTGCAGGATTTTATTCGTGCCGCGCGTGAAGAATTGGATGTGTCTGTGGGACCGGGACGTGGATCGGCGGCAGGTTCTGCCGTAGCATATTGTTTGGGTATCACTAAAATAGACCCTATTGCATACGATTTGCTGTTCGAACGTTTCCTGAATCCCGACCGTATTTCTTTGCCTGATATTGATGTGGATTTTGATGATGATGGTCGTGGACGAGTATTGAATTGGGTAACTGAAAAATATGGTCAGGAAAAGGTGGCGCATATCATTACATACGGTACGATGGCAACCAAGCTGGCAATCAAGGATGTAGCCCGTGTACAGAAATTACCTTTATCGGAGTCCGACCGTTTGTGTAAGTTGGTTCCGGATAAGATTCCTGATAAAAAAATGAATTTGCCTAATGCCATAGCTTATGTTCCCGAACTACAGGCAGCGGAAGTCTCACCCGATCCTATTTTGCGTGATACGATAAAGTATGCAAAGATGTTGGAGGGGAATGTCCGTAATACCGGTGTGCATGCGTGCGGTACTATTATATGTCGAGATGATATAACGGACTGGGTGCCTGTAAGTACGGCAGATGATAAGGAAACCGGTGAAAAAATGCTGGTGACCCAGTATGAAGGTTCAGTTATTGAAGATACTGGATTGATCAAGATGGACTTTTTGGGTCTGAAGACCCTTTCTATTATCAAAGAGGCGATTGAAAATATCAAGCATAGTAAGGGGATTATCTTGGATATTGACGAGGTTGACATTTCGGATCCTCCTACTTATGCTCTTTATAGTGAAGGACGGACGATTGGTACATTCCAGTTCGAATCTGCCGGTATGCAGAAATATTTGCGGGAATTGGAACCTAGCACTTTTGAGGATTTGATTGCGATGAATGCTCTTTATCGTCCGGGACCTATGGATTACATTCCGGACTTTATCGACCGTAAGCATGGCCGTAAGCCTATTGAGTATGATATTCCTATTATGGAGAAATATTTGAAAGATACATATGGTATTACGGTATATCAGGAGCAGGTCATGCTTTTGTCACGTTTGCTGGCGGATTTTACTCGTGGCGAATCCGATGCCTTGCGTAAAGCAATGGGTAAAAAACTGAGGGACAAACTAGACCATATGAAGCCTAAGTTTATTGAAGGCGGACGGAAGAACGGTCATGATCCCAAAGTACTTGAGAAGATTTGGACGGACTGGGAAAAGTTCGCTTCTTATGCATTCAATAAATCTCATGCTACTTGTTATTCGTGGGTGGCTTATCAGACAGCTTTTCTGAAAGCAAACTATCCGGCGGAATATATGGCGGCTACGATGAGCCGGAATATTTCGAATATCACGGAAATTACTAAATTGATGGACGAGAGTAAGGCGACTGGTATCATGACCAAGGGACCTGATGTGAATGAAAGTTATCTGAAGTTTTCTGTGAATCGTAAAGGGGATATCCGTTTTGGACTGGGAGCCATTAAGGGAGTGGGGGAAAGTGCTGTGCAGTCTATCCTTGAAGAACGTGAGAGAAATGGAGAATATAAAGATATTTTCGATTTTGTACAGCGTGTAAATCTTTCGGCTTGCAATCGTAAGAATATAGAAAACTTGGCTTTGGCAGGTGCTTTTGATAGTTTCACAGGAATAAAGCGTGAAGACTTCTTTGTAAAGAACGCTAAAGATGAAACCTTTACCGAAGTTTTGGTACGTTATGGGAATAAGTACCAGATGGATAAAGCCGCAGCTGCAAATTCTTTGTTTGGGGGTGAGAATCAGGTGGATATTGCTACTCCCGAAATCATTCCGTCTCCTGCATGGGGGGATTTGGAACGTTTGAATAAGGAACGTGATTTGGTAGGTATCTATCTTTCTGCCCATCCGTTGGATGAGTATGCTGTTATATTAGAGAATGTATGCAATGTCCACATGGCGGAACTTGCCGATTTAACCCCTTTGCAGAACAGAGACTTAACCATGGGAGGGATTGTGACTGCAGTGCGTGAGGGGTATACCAAGACGGGAAAACCATACGGTATTGCTAAAGTGGAAGATTATTCGGGCTCAGCAGAATTTGCTTTCTTCGGTAATGAATGGGTAGAGAAGAAGAACTTTTTTATGACCGGTATGTTTTTATTTATGCGAGGGAAATGTCAGCCAAAACAATGGCGGCAGGAAGAATGGGAGGTGAAGATAAGTACTATTGAGTTGTTACCGGAAGTAAAGGAAAAGATTATTGAGAAACTTACAGTTTCAGCTCCTTTGTCTGCATTGGATGAAGAGCTGATAACGGAGTTTTCAGCCTTAATCAAGGCACATCCCGGTAATGCAGAGCTTTATTTTCATGTGATGGATGAGGATGGACAAATGTATGTCAATCTGATGTCACGTACTATGAAAATTTCAGTTCAAAAAGAGATCATGACTTATTTAAAGAGCCAACCACAGCTCTCTTACAAAATTAATTAGTATATTTGCGCTAACATTTTAAATAACTAAGTATAATAATTATGGCACTAGAAATTAAAGATAGCAATTTTGAAGAATTGCTGGCATCAGGCAAGCCTGTAGTAGTGGACTTTTGGGCAACATGGTGTGGTCCTTGTAAAAAAATAGCTCCGGATGTTGAAGCTTTGGCAGAAGAATATAAGGATCAGGTAATAATTGGAAAGTGCGACGTGGATGATAACGACGAACTGACCGGTAAATTTGGTGTACGTAACATTCCTACTGTTCTTTTTATCAAGGACGGTGAAGTGAAAGATAAGACTGTAGGTGCAGTGACCAAAGCTCAGCTGGAAGAAAAAATAAAAGCTTTACTGTAATAAAAAGAATATTCACCCCTTTAATATATACGACTATGGGAATGGAAGACGATTTCTTATTGGAAGATGAGGATGATCAAAAAACGATAGAGTTTATCAAAAATTATCTGCCTCAGGATTTGAAAGATAAATTCACGGAGGATGATTTATATTATATCCTTGATGTGATTGTGGATTACTATACCTCCAGCGGATGCCTTGATGTACAACCTGATGAAGAGGGATACATTAACATTGATCAAGATGAAATTGTGAATTACATAGTCAAGGAAGCCAAGAAAGACGGAATGGGGCCTTATGACCCCGATGATGTATTCTTTGTAGTCCAAGGGGAAATGGAATATGGGAATTCATTGGGACAAGTGGATTAAGAAGAAAGTCTCATAATAAAATAAAAGATGCGTATCTCTATGTAGGGGATGCGCATTTTTTTATACTTGAAAACAAGGTAGTATCTACTATTAGCTCTCTTATTTCTTTTGTAAAAGAAAATAATAGAATACCTTTGTAAAAACACTCATGCTCATTTTAACTATAAAAACATTGCTTAATGGCTAAAAAGAAAAATTCCCAATTCCTGCCTGGTCTTTTGGAGGATATCATGTCTTTATTGACCCCGGAAGAACAAGAAATTGCATTTGAATTGTTTAATGATGGAGCGAATCAGGTAGATGAAGAACTGTCTCATATTTATTATCATCATCAGTGTCCCGATTATAGATTGATTGCGCAGCCGATCGCATCTTATCTGATGCCTTTGTGGACGATGGATGATATGAGTAGTCTGTCACCGGCTGAAATCTACTCTTCTTGTGCTGTTATTCCACAAGAAACATTGGAACGAGATCTCCGCAATTTTATCTTTAATATCTTTGTCGTATATCGGAAAATGCCCGAAAAATGTTATTCATATAGAATGTGGTATGCATTAGGAATAATGGAGCATTTTCGTATGGAACATTGTTTGGATATTGTTTTGGAAGTGCTGCGGCAAGATTTGGATTTTTATGATTTTTATTTCGGTTATTTGTATGAAACAATGTTGTCTGCCATTACCTATCAATTGGGACAGAATCAATTAGATGTTTTGATGGACTTTATGAAAGAGCCCGGACTGCTTCCTATGTCTAAATATAGAGTGATTGAAGCTGTTGCTCATATTGTGATAACTCATCCTGACAGAAGAGAGGAAGTGATGGATTGGTTTGGTAATTTGTTGAGTTATTATTTTGATGTACTGAAAGAGCAGAAGAATGATATTTGTTCTACTTTGCTGCTTGATCATGTTACAGCTTGCATGATGGATATTCGCGGGGTAGAAACTTTACCTATTTTGCAAGATTTATCGGACTTATCATATTAAACCTTATGGTATTCCAAGTATTAATGAACTAAAGAAAAAAATGCCTTATGCGGAAATGCATGGGTTGGAAATGGAACGGGTAGAGGATTATCTAGTTGAAGTTTTCGAGGTTGCTACTGACGAGGAAGAAGATGAGGAGATTTATGATGATCCGCTTTATATGGAGGATCAGCCTGCTAAAAAATTTAGAATAAAAATAGAGTTGAAAGACTCTGAACCATTAGTCTGGCGCATATTGGAGGTTCCTTCGAATATTTGTTTGGAAAGATTTTCTGAGGTGGTAGAAGTGGCAATGGGATGGGATGGTTATCATTTGCATCGTTTTATTAAGGGGAACACTTATTATCTTCCTCCCAAAGATCGGGCAGATGATTGTTTTTTTGAGGGTGTACCCAAACAGTTTGATTCCGGTATGCTTTCTTTAGGTGAATTATTAAGTCGTAAGGGATCAAAAATTAAGTATGAATATGATTTCGGTGATAGTTGGATACATGAAATTATATTAGAATCCTGCCAGTCCTATAAGAAAGAGGAAATTCCGGTTATAGCCTTGTTGGATGGTGAAAATGCTTGTCCGCCAGAAGATTGTAATGGCATATGGGGGTATAGGAAAATGCTGAAAGCTTTAGAAAAGCCTCGCTCTAAAGCTGCGCGTGAATATAAAGAATGGTTGGGGTATAATTTTGATCCTACTGAATTTGATCTTGATGAAACTAGGGGGCTGTTGGCTGAAATTGTAGATTGATTTGGATTTTTGTTATAACAGGGGGCGGGTGGAAATCCTGCTCTTTCCTAAAAAACTTGTTTTATGTCTGTGGATAGGGGAATGTAATATCCACAGATTTTGTTCACTATGTGTTTATACGATGCCTTGTACATTCAAAAAGAAATAAATGCCTGTAGCTATCATTAATAGTCCTAATATAGCATAGAAAAGTCGTGCACGCTGACGCCCTGCATTACTGACAATGAACTGTGTGTTGTGTGCGGTAAAGAACCACTCCCAATTAAATAAGGCTGCCAGAACGGACAATAGTCCTACCAATACGAATATGGCTTGGATCAGATAATGCATTCCCATAATTTAATGAATTTGGCTGTAGGGGCAGATGTTCGTCCCTACAGTGAATATTTTTCTTTTATTCAGCTTCAAAGTGCATGATTCGGCTTCCATCTTCAGATTCTTCAATCTCGACTTTTACAGCATTGCCAGGCAAAAGTTCTTCTACCAGTTCCGGCCATTCGATGAAGCAGAGGGCACCGCTATAGAAATAATCCTCATATCCCATGTCGTATACTTCGTCCAGTTTCTTGATACGATAGAAATCAAAATGGTAAATAAGTTCACCGGTTTCATCCGAACGGTATTCGTTGACAATGGCAAAAGTTGGCGAGTTGATGACATCTGTTACCCCCAGCTCTTCGCATACAGCTTTGATAAATGTTGTTTTACCGGCTCCCATCTTTCCGTAGAAAGCAAACGGTATTATCACCCATAGCTGCGATGAATTGTTTGGCAGCTTCGTGGATAGAGCCTAAAGAATTGATTTTAATTTCCATATCCATTGGTTTGATTGAGTTTCTTTTGTTTGCAAAGGTACATGCTTTTCCCCATTTTGCAAAAAGTATAGATGAGGATTGAAAAAAAGATTATTGCTGCACCCGAAGGAACTTGTAATTTATAAGAAATGAACAGTCCGCCTAAACAACCTGCATAACCGGTGATGACGGACCACCAGATAATTTTCTTGAAACTATGGGTAAACAAATTGGCGGTCATTTGCGGTAAAGTCAGCAGGGAAATGGCAAGTACTATACCTACCATGCGGAGGCATGATACGATGGTCAGTGCGATGAACATCATCAGAATATATTCAAATAAAGCTACCGGTATACGTTGGGAACGGGCGAATTCCCGGTCGAAAGCGATGCAAATGATAGGATTCAGAAATAAAGTGAAGAATAGTGTCAGCAGCACGGAAAGAATGGCAAGTAACAGAATATCTGTGGGCGTAATGGTCAGAATGTTGCCGAACAGAAAGGCGGATAAATCGGGAGTGAATCCTGGAGCTAGAAAGCTAAAGATAATACCTACTGCCATACCGAAAGTCCAAAACACGGCGATAGCGGAATCTTCGCGCATATCTTTCCGTTTGCTTAACCATTCTACCCCAAAGGAAGAGAGTACGGAGAAGATTGCAGCAGATAATAGAGGGGAGATTCCTGCGTATAATCCTAGGCCGATACCTCCAAAAGAGGCGTGGGTAATTCCTCCACTGATGAATACCAAACGGCGCGTCACAATGTATGTGCCGATAATGCCACAGGCAATGCTGGCAAACAAGCTTCCTAGCAAGGCATGTTGGAAGAAAGTATAATGCAAAAGTTCTAATATATCCATATTTTTTTCAGTGGTTTTTATTCAAATGGAGACTTTGCTTGGTGTAGGCGGATTATTTGAATCTTCGTTCACCTACAATCAGGAAAAGCTCGTCTTTCAACTCGTCCGGCAGTTCTATTCCACGCAATTGCAGGCTACGGCTCCATCCGGCTACTTCATCTTCTTTACAAGTGTACATGATTTCCCGAAATTCTTCCACTTCTTCTTCATTATAACCATTTGAGGGACGGCCGCGAAAGCGGTCCAGTTCCTCGTCATCATAATATTCTATTTTTTTGCTGACAGCGGCAAGCAGGCTTTCTTTTTCACAAATTTCATGTTGCCCACAACATTCAGCGTCTGCTTCCACTATTTCGGGAGCAGCCTTCAATTCTCCGCTTTCTATCTTTTTTTGTATCTGGCGGTTGTGTAAAACTCCCACTGTCATGGCGATACCTGCCAAAATAATCAGACCAATAATAAGTATGAGCATAACTTTATACCTCCTCTATTATAAAACCAGCTTTCTTTAAATCTTCCCAATAGTAAGGATAGGATTTTGAAACGACCTGTGGATTATTAATCCGGATTTCGGGCATTACTACACAAGCCGGAGCGAATGCCATAGCCATACGGTGGTCCTCATAAGTGTCAATGGCAACATCAGCGGTCATTTCACATCGTTCACCTTCCCAAGACAGAATACGATCATCTGTTTCATGAAGTATATATCCTAGCTTTCCCATTTCTTGTATCAAGGCTGCCATACGGTCTGTTTCTTTAATCTTCAAACTTTGTAAGCCTGAGAAGCGGAAGGGAATATTCATTAACGCACAAGTGACGACAAACGTTTGTGCCAAATCCGGTTGGTTGATGAAATCATAATCCAGCCGTTCGGTTATTTTATCGGTCTTTTTCAATGTTACCGTTTTATTTCCATAAATACTTTCGATTCCTAGTAACTGGAAAATTTCAGCCACTTTACTGTCCCCTTGATAGCTTGTTTCGAATAATCCCGGTAAGATGATTTCCGCTTTGTTGGAAAGAGCGGCTATCTGATACCAATATGAAGCTGCGCTCCAATCACTTTCCACGTAGAAAGGTATGGATTGGTAGGGTTGCGGCTCAACTTTTAGTTGATATTCATTGAGCCATTTGGCTCTAGCACCAAAATCGTTCATCAGCTGCAGGGTAAGGTTGATATAAGGGCGGGATATGATTTCTCCTGTCAGTGTAAGGGTCAGTCCGTTACTTAGTATAGGGGCAATCATCAATAAGGCTGAGATATATTGAGAACTGACATTACCCGGCAGGCTGATGGTATCTTTCTGCAGTTTGTGCCCGGTGATACGCAGAGGAGGATATCCGTCATTGATTATGTATTCAATTTCTGCTCCCAGCTCACGTAAAGCATTGACCAACACCTGGATAGGACGTTGTTGCATACGTTGTGTACCAGTGATGATCCGTGTTCCCGGAGTGACGGACAAATAAGCAGTAAGAAAGCGCATGGCTGTTCCGGCTGCCATAATGTCTATGGTATTTGCCGTCATTTAAGGCGTGAATCATTACTTGGGTATCATCGCAGTCAGATAGGTTCTCAAGTTGGAATGTTCTATTTCCCAGTGCATTGATTATCAATGCACGGTTGCTGATACTCTTGGAAGAGGGGAGCTGGATAGTTGTATGTATTTGAGCGGGTGCCGTTACTTTTATTTGCATCATACCTTATATAATATAATAATGTGTATCGGATTGCAAAGGTAGGAATATTATCTTAATACTTGAAGGTTGCTACTTAAAAAAGGAGGCCGGAGAGTATAAAAAAGCCGGGAACATGGAAAGGTGGTTGTTTTGTTCCCGGCCCGGACATATAATGAAAGTTAAGCTATAGTGATGCTTGAATCCAAATAAACATCTTGAATGGTATTTAGCAATTCAATTCCGTCTTTCATTGGTTTTTGAAAGGCTTTACGTCCACTTATGAGGCCCATACCTCCGGCACGTTTATTGACGATTGCTGTTATTACTGCGTCTTTTAGATCAGAACTGCCATGAGATTCACCTCCAGAGTTGATTAATCCTACACGTCCCATGTATCCATTGGCTACTTGATAGCGACAGAGGTCGATAGGATGTTCTGAAGTCAGTTCGGTATAAACTTTATCATTTGTCTTTCCGAATTTAATGGCTGTAAAGCCACCGTTATTGACCGGTAATTTCTGTTTTACAATATCTGCCTTGATAGTAACTCCCAAATGATTGGCTTGTCCGGTCAAATCGGCTGCTGCATGATAATCTACACCGTCTTTTTTAAAAGCATTGTTACGTAAGTAACACCATAAAATAGTAGCCATGCCTAGTTCGTGGGCATATTCAAAAGCTTCCGCTATTTCAACCAGTTGTCTGCGGCTCTGTTCAGAACCGAAATAGATAGTGGCACCTACTGCTACAGCTCCCATATTCCAGGCTTCTTTTACAGTACCAAACATCACTTGGTCGTAAGAATTGGGATAAGTCAATAATTCATTGTGATTTAGTTTGGCAATAAAAGGAATCTTGTGGGCGTATTTGCGGGCAACGGAACCTAATACTCCGAAAGTAGAGGCTACGGCATTACAGCCCCCCTCAATAGCGAGTTTTACAATATTTTCCGGATCAAAGTAAAGTGGATTGGGAGCAAATGAGGCTCCTGCTGTATGTTCTATGCCTTGGTCTACAGGAAGAATAGATACATACCCTGTATTTGCAAGTCGCCCGTGTCCTAACAGGGTTTGAATACTGCTCAGGGTACGAATATTGCGGTCTGATGATATCCAAGTATCATCAATGGTGCTTGAAGAAGGGATATGGATTAATGATTTATCTATAGTTCTACAGGTGTGCTCTAAATAAAATGCTGCTTGGTCACCCAATAAATTTGTTATTTTACTCATACTCTTTTTTCTTTAATTGATTAATAATCTTTTATCCATAATGTTTTCTTTCTAGTATAAAAGCGTATGATTGCGTTTGAATGCACTATTGAAAACACTATTTTGATGTATTCTCCATTCTGTGATGGAGGTTTCGGACAGCGCAGGAAAATTATTTCCTGCCACCGGGGTTGGTTTTTCCTTGATCGGCTACAGCTTCCATTAGTTTTTTTATTTTTTCCGGATCTCCCAAAAAGTAGTCTTTCTTCAAATTCAGGTCATTATCAAACTCGAATACATACGGAACAGCAGTAGGTAGATTAAGACCTACAATTTCCTCATCCGGTATATGTTTCAAATATTTAATAATTCCTCTGAGGCTGTTTCCGTGAGCTACTACCAGCAGTTCGTTTGCTGTAGCTAGATTGGGGAAGATGATGCATTTCCAATAAGGTAATATACGTTCTACTGTTTCTTTCAGAGATTCGGTACGTGGAAGATCTTTGTCAGGAACTTCTTTATAACGGGTATCTGTTTTCGGATTGCGCGGATCATCTTCCGGTAGGGCATTGGGGGCTACGTTAAAACTACGGCGCCATATCAAGACTTGTTCTTCTCCGTATTTAGAAGCTGTTTCGCTTTTGTTTAATCCTTGCAATGCGCCATAATGTTTCTCATTTAGGCGCCAACTTTTCTCTACAGGTATCCAGTCTTGATCCATTTTATCTAGGACACAGTTTAATGTTTTGACCGCACGCTTTAAAAAAAAAGAAGTGTAAGCTTTATCAAAATGAAATCCTTTTTTTCTTTTAAGAGTATACCTGCTTGGTTGGCATCAGCGATACCTTTTTCGGTTAAATCTACATCTGTCCATCCTGTAAAACGGTTGTCTTTGTTCCAAGTACTTTCTCCATGGCGGAGTAATACGATTCTTTTCATTTGTTCTCCTTTCTTTATTACCCGGTAATACATTTTCTGTTGGCGGCAAAATTAGTTGTAGCATACATACTTATCAATACCCATTAATTATGAATTTAACAGCGGAAGGCAAGGTTTTGTTTCTCTTTTTATTATTTTGTACTTTGTAATTAAACACATGCCATGAAAAGAATTAAAACAGGACTAACGGGATTTATATTAGGAGATTGGTTGGGAATGCCTTACAGGGGAAAAGGAAAAGGGACATTTAAACCTATGTGGACAAAATCTTATCTTCGGGGAGACAAATGTTCAGGAAATACTTCGATGTTATTATGTGCTTTGGACAGTCGTTGTAATTTGGAACTTTATCAGCAGAATTTAAGAGATTGGTATTTTAATAGAAAGTATACAGGAGAAAACATTGAGTTTGATATTGATCAGGTAACCCAAAAAGCAATCATGAAAAATTTCAGGGGAGTGTCTTCGGATTCTAATAGCGGCAACCGTAGTTTGATGGGATGTTGTGTTTTGGCTTTTTCGCCTTTATCTAAAGAAGAGATTTTTCCTTTTATTAAGATTACTCATAATAGTCGTTATAGCTTTAAGTATACTTGGTTTTTTATTGAGTTTATTCGTTGCCTGTTGGAGTATGAAGATAAAGGACAGGCATTACAGCAGGCTGAGCAGAGATGTGGTGTGGAGGTTAACAGGCAAAATCTTTGTAATGGAAGCTTTGTTGTAGATACGGTGGAGTCAGTGGTCAATTGGTTTATGGCAGGAAATAGTTATAAGGAGTGCGTATTTTCGGCTATAAACTCAGGTAAGTCAAGTGATGCGGTAGGAGCATTGACAGGTTTGCTGGCGGGAATATATTATGGATTAGAATTAAAGAATGGAGTGAAAGGGTTTGAAACAATGGAATCTTATATTGATTCATTTATCCAGTACCTTAATCATCCCACTCTTTAAATTCCAATGAAAGTTGTTCCCATTGTTTTTTTATTTCTTCTTTTTCTTCTTTTGGATTAGATACGGATAGTCCGATAAGGCGGATGGGGTGGCTTTCATAATCAATTTCTTTCAGTAATTTTTTTGCTAAAGGAAGAATTTTATCCATGCTTGTCAGTTCACTGTCTTGAGTGATGCTGCGGGTTATTTGGTTAAAGTCATGGAATTTTATTTTTAAAGTAAGTGTATTACCACTGAAATTAGTGCGTTTCAGTCTTTCTAGCAATTCGGTGACTACATGATATAGTTCAATGATGGCGGAAGAATGAAGAGAAATGTCTTTTTCCAATGTATGTTCGCATCCTACGGACTTACGGATTCTTATGGGTTCTACAGGACGGAGGTCTATGCCTCGTGCAAAATCGTAATATAGATTACCTGCTTTGCCAAACTGTCGGGTAAGCATTTCTAAAGTGCAGGCTTGTAATTGGGTACCATTATGAATACCTAATGCGTGCATTTTTTGGGCTGTGACCGGACCTACTCCCCAAAAAGATTCGATGGGAAGATGGGCGATGAAATCCAATGCTTGGTCGGGATGTATTGTACATAATCCGTCGGGTTTGCGGTAATCCGATGCTATTTTGGCTAGAAATTTGTTATAAGAGACCCCGGCTGAAGCTATCAATCCCAATTCTTTGCGGATACGCTTTTTTATATCTTTGGCTATATCTATAGCAAGTGAAAAGCCTGCTTTATTTTCAGTTACATCCAGAAAGGCTTCGTCTAGTGACAGAGGCTCTATGATATCTGTATAGGTATGAAAGATATCGTGTATCTGCCGGGATACAGCTTTATATACATTCATCCGCCCTGGAACAAAAATCAGTTCTGGGCAAAGTCTTTTGGCTTTTTGTGATGACATGGCGGAATGTACTCCGTAACGACGGGCTTCGTAACTGGCAGCAGCTACCACACCTCGTTCTTCAGCGTGTCCCACAGCAAGCGGTTTTCCACATAATTCGGGGTTGTCACGCTGTTCTACCGATGCGTAGAATGCATCCATATCGATATGTATTATTTTGCGTTCGGACATCTTCATGAAATTTGTAGAGCAAAGGTATGAAAAAGGTTTTTGGTTGATGAGTTCTTTAACAGCTTTATTTGTTATATTTTCATTAATGTTATTTCTGTATAACGAATACGAGAGAGACACATAAGAACTGCCCCTTTTATTTATCTGATGATGCGAAATTTCCGCTGGGCCCCGAATATTGGTTTTTCGGTAAGGTAAGATCAATGTTGGGTAGTATAATAAAAGAAGGAGTTAGTTTTCACTAAACTCCTTCATGCTCAGCTTGTCGGGGTGACTGGATTCGAACCAGCGACCACACGCCCCCCAGGGGCTTATTTTATGATATGTATATTTTGTATTTATTTGATTTTCAGTATAGTTTTTATTGATTACCAACTATTTAATTTCTATAAATTTTCTTCTGTTTTGATGGTTTTTACTCAAAATGTTGTAGATTTGTTGTAGGAAAATAAATATAACACCTATATCTATGGCAACATATAAGTTTATTCTGTTTGCGGGTAATGAACGTAAAGATGGTAGTTTCCCTGTTTCTATTAGAATCACTAAAGAAAGAAAAAGTAAGTTAATACGAACTGGATTGGTTTCAACAAAAGAGCAGTGGAATGAATCTGATGGTCGATTTGTTTCTGATAAGAGAATTGTACCTAAATTTAAAATATGGAATGCAAGATTATCTGAAATAGAAACTCAGATTAATGAAATATTTCGCAACTTTGAAATAGAAAGAGTTGATTGGACTTTAAATCAGTTTGAAGAAGCATTTTTGAATAAGGCCTCAAAAGGTAAAGTAAAGGATTATTTCAATAAGACAATAACTACGTTAAAGGATACTGGTCATGTGGGAAATTCAGTTTGTTATAGTCGTACTTTACATATGCTTGAATTGTTTGATAGTAAGTTTGATAAGAAAGTGTTTTCTGAAATAGACATCAAATATGTAAAGGCTTTCGATGTATTTCTTCAGAAACGGGAGTGTAAAGGAAATACCCGGAAATATTATTTCAAAGCTCTGCGTGCAATTTTAAATAAGGCTATACAAGATCAGGAGGCTTCTGAAGTCACCTATCCTTTTGGAAAAGGAGGTTTTAATATCTCTGCCTTGGAAGAAGAAACAGCAAAGCGCTATTTGCCACATGAAGATATGGATAAACTGAAACATACTGTTGTTAAAAGTCATGCTCAAGAGCTTGCAAGACGTTTGTTCCTATTTTCTTATTATTGTTATGGAATATCGTTTATTGACGCTGCATTGTTGACTAAAAACAATATCATCCGTTATAATGGTGGAAGCTATATTGTTTATAAACGAAATAAGACAAAGGAAGCAAAGAAAGTAAAACCTATTCAGATTAAGATAACTTCTGAAATTCAGGAATTGATGGACTGGTTTGCTTCTAATACAATTTTGGTAGAAGATTATTTATTACCAATCGTTTCTATTCCAGGATATAAAGGAGAACAATTATATAATCATATTCGTAGCCGTTTTGGACGTAATAACAAGAATTTGGCTAACTTAGCGCAGGCTTTAGGGATTACGGACATGAAGCTGACCAGTTATGTGAGTCGTCATACAATGGCTATGACTTTACAGGACAATCAAGTACCACGTGAAGTTATCTCACAGATATTAGGTCATAGTGATTTGGCAACGACCAATACTTATTTGGATAGCTTTGCCAGTAGCGTAATAGACGAAGCGGTAAAAGTATTATAAAGGAAACAGTATGTTATCAACAGATAGAATAAAAGACTTGCTTTTGCATGGCGAGAATAGGCAAGTAGAATTTAAGAAATGCACGGATAAGGTTTCGGCTTCCGTGTATGAAACGGTATGTTCTTTTCTGAATGCAGAGGGAGGATATATCTTTTTAGGAGTGGATGATGATGGGGCTATATTAGGAATTAACCCTAAATGCGTAACAGATATGATCAAAAGTATTATCAATACGCTGAATAATCCTGAACTGTTTCTTCCTCCAATGCCAATCACGCCAGAGCAGACAGAGATAGACGGTAAGATTATCCTGTATCTGAGTGTGCCGGAGAGTGAACAGGTGCATAGATATAAGAACCGTTTTTACGACCGTTGGGGTGATGCAGACAATGATGTGTCAAAGCATACTTATCTGGTTAAGAACATGTTCATGCGAAAAAGGAAAAGGAATCTTCCGAGAATGAAGTATTTCCCGATGTAACATTGGTGGATATGGATGAAGAATCGTTCAAGATTATGCGTAGCCATATTTCTATTCATAACTCCAATCATCCGTGGTTGAGTATGACAAATGAAGAATTCCTGAAAAGCCTGTTCTGGGGTAAGCAACGGGGAACAAATAGGGAAGGATATAAGTTGGCTGCTATTCTTTTTATTTGGCAAGGAACAGACTATTCTGAACTGTTGCCCGTGGCATCGTACGGATGCCATTTATCGTAGCGTGTCTTACGAGCGTTTTTTGCATCCGCTTCCGACTGACCCTGATATTCGTTACAATGACCGGGATATGATATGCGTAAATCTGATTCAGTCATATATTCGTTTGTTGAATTTCGTGCAACGCAACATGCCTGATAAGTTCCGTTTAGCGGATAATGGAATAGACCGTTTGGACTTACGGGTAATGATATTCAGAGAAGTAATCTCGAATACACTTCTGCATCGTGAGTATATCAGTTCATATACCAATAAGTTCCTTATATTTCGTGATCGAGTAATAACAGAGAATTGGACGAAACCTTTCCAAACAGGGGATATAGATATAAATGACTGGCGTACCCGTACAAAGAATCCGCTAATAACAAAGGTATTCCGTGAAATGAAATGGGCAGAGGAACTTGGTTCCGGACAGAAAAATATTCGGAAATATGCTCCGTTATACTTTGAAAACTCTGAGATAGAGATTCGTAGTGGAGAGGAGTTTGTCTTTTCCATTACCTATCGTGACCCTAAAGAGTTTGAGTTTGCAAAAAATATTCAGACTGGTCAGGACCAAGTCGGGACTAAGTTGGGACCAAGTTGGGACCAAGTTGGGACTAAGTTGGCTCTAAGTCGGGGAGAAATACAGACAATTCTTAAAACTTGTATATCGGAAAAGTCTCTAATGGAAATTATTATTTTGCTGCATTTTAGTAATCGGACTAAATTTAGGAATAAATATATAAACCCTTTGATTGCAGAAGGATTGTTGGCAATGACTGTTCCTGATAGGCCTAACAGCCGTTTGCAGAAATATTATACTACAGAAAAAGGAAAACGACTATTATGCCAAGACGGAAGCAATTAATATTCAAGATTCAGGATTTGAAGTGTGCAGTTCATATCATAGAGGAGTTATCCAAGCTGCCTCAATTGAATAATTTTGATATGAAGTCTATAGAATTGACGATTAAAGAAAATAAACCGGCTCCACAAATATTAAAAAAGGATGTAGATACACTTGTTGACCGTCTACAGCGTGGATTTTCTGCAAATAAGCATAAATTGACACAGTTGAACGGTTATTATTTGATAACAAATATTCATCTTTCAAAATGGATGAAAGTTACTCCTGCAACTGTGAACAAGTGGCTAAAGGATGGTCTGATAAAATATAGTGAGAAATCATATGATAATCTTAAGTTTTTTGATGTAAATGAGGTTATTTCTCAACTTAGAAAACAAAAGCAATAATTTTTTATCATCTATATAATAGTTGCAATTTGAGGCCATTTTAAGGACTTTTGATTGATGACAGCTCCTTGAAATGGCATTTTCATTTGTCTTTAAATGACGATTTTTGTCATTAAATGTCATAGCTTGTATATATGTTTTCCTGTTTGAATACTATTTGTTTTTATAATTTCTTTGTCTTGAAACCTCTGAAGTAATAGGGGTAAAATCGAGTAGTTAATCCGCAAAATGTTTGATTATGGCAGGTATTATAGTTGCAACAGAAGAACAAATTGAAGAAATCGTATTCAGAGCTATTTCAAAATATTATTCAGGGAATAATAAAGAAACAATTTCATCTGGATTACCTGATACTTTGAATTTATCTAGTGCATTGAAGGTATTGGATGAGCATGGATTTCCTACTTCTAAAGCTAAGCTGTATAAAATGACTTCACTCGGACAGATTCCTTTCATGAAGTATGGAAATAAACTGGTTTTTTCTCGTAAATCTCTTGTAGAGTGGGCACACAAAACAGTTAGTGTCTGGTAGTACAGATAAAGTATAATCTGGTATAAGTATTCATAAATGTAATAAACGTAGATAAATTGGATTAATTAGTAGGAAAGAAAGGAAATTCAGTATATTGATTCTTATTTAAATTGGAAACACATTATTCAATTGTATCAGATATCAATGTTGTTAACCTGTTATCAATTCTGCATTTCAAAGTTTACACTTCTGGTTTACACTAATATGAAACAGGTGAAATTTATATACTTGATTATCAGTATATAATGCATTTTTAGGCATTATCTGAAATTAAGGCATACTATTTTCACTACTATAAGTAAATACTCTTAGAGTGCGCACAACGGAGTATCGATTTATTCACTTAAACATCGGAATTATGTCATATATAGATAATGAAGTACTCGAAAGGTTGATAGGAACAATGGTAGAGGGGTTTGCCCGCATTGAAAAGAAACTTGACCAGATGAACCGTCTGAAAGAATGTATGAACGGGGATAAACTGCTTGATAATGTGGATTTGGCAGAACTCCTTGGGGTGTCACAAAGAACTCTGGCACGTTACAGGCAAGAGGGCAAGATTAAATATTACTCGGTTGAAAAGAACGGGAAATCATTCTATCTCGCCTCGGAGATACAGAGTTTCCTTCTCCAGCGAAGTAAGAATATAGTAAATAATAAGTAGCAAATAGAATAAGTGGCCATTTCTTGATAAAAATGATATGGTCACTTATTATTATATCGGAATTACGGTGCTTTCAATATCTCTCAATTAACATAGACGCAGTGATACAGACTCTTTCTTCCATTGAAAATCCACAGCAAGTCATTGTTGATATGTGCCAATATAGGGTTGATAAACAGATTCAGCTTTGGCTTTTTTTGCGAAGGAACTGTTAGTTACTGTACCTATCCCCTAATATCTGTATAGTTCTCTTTTTCCTGTGATGGTATTCATTTTATGCATGAAATGTGTTTCTCTGAAGAAAGTTGAAAGACTGACATATTTTGTTTATCAGTTTATTTGTAGATGAATTTTTTTTTATGACTTTTGCACTCAAAACATTAAATATACAATAATTTGCAAATAAAAAATAATTATGTTGGAAGGATATATTGAACTTTTTGAGTTATGTATTGCAATGGTGACAGCATTGTTGGGATTGGCATATCCATTATTTATTGACAAGATAAATCAAATGTCAGATAAATATAAAACACGTAGAATTTCTGAAAAATTTAAAAATGAAACTGCATATTGTTGTTTCAACATTTTAATAGTTGTTTGTATTGTGGAATTATTTGTATTTCCAATTATAATAATAGCTTATGATACTGATTATTGTAATCAGTTACTGATTACAATTCAAGGAATTTGTGTGTTTACCTTATCTATAATTATGGTTAGATTATATCATCTTATACAAACGTATAATGATCCTTTTCGTTTTTTCAATCGAATCAGAATTAATGAAACAAGTGAGAATCTTATTGCAGATTTACAGATCTTAATTCGATATGCTTCTAATAATGAGGCTGAAATGGATTTGTATAATGATGCAATGCAGGAACTCAGTACACAAATTTTAAATTTTCAAGAAGAACAATTATTAATCTATCAACAGCAAAACTCAAACAATGAAGAATACTAATAGATCTCCATTTATATATCCAGTTTATATAGTCCAAGTGCTCAATCAACTAATGGAAGATAGTGTAAAAGAATCGAAATGGAATTCTCAGTAAACGAGCAGATATTGTTGAGATACTATATAATCAATTTAATAACTTTCCAATTACAGAACAAGTTTATCAAATGATGTGGGTTTGGATAATTAAAATGCTAAATGCTGGTCATTACGATTGGATAAAACAATATTGGAATATTGCTAATCAATATTGTACTTTCAAATTAGAATATTCTAATAAAAAAGATGAAAAGAATAAATTTTTGGAATTCCATATTATGGTAGGTGTATTGTTGTTTTATAAGAAAAGCTATAATTTACTACAACATATATTCAATTTTTACAAATACTTTACCGGCAAAATATCCTTTGATCCCTAGTACATTTTCTCAGATTTTTTATATTTACGAAGAATTATCCGAAAAAAACAAACGCATGTATTTGTTAAATTATCATATGTCTATGGTTTTTGAAGGTGCGGGAGAAGAGAATAAAATAGAAGGTCTTCTTGTTAATTATCTTGCGTTGCTTATGATACGTCTGTATGATGTAAATGATTATAACATTACCTATAGTAATCCGTTAGATACTCCAGCTACTGGTAATACAATTGAAGAAAACGACAATAAGATTGAATTAGCTAATATACTTATAGAACGTATTAAAAGAATCACTGATGATCAATTAAAAGAGTGTGGGTTAAGTACAATGAAGAATCAACGAGTTGTTGTTGATTTGCTTAAACAATATATAGCTCAATGTTCTCAAAAAAATAATGATTTGAAGCAAAATTCAGATATATCAAAAGATAAACTATTCATGATTAAAGCGTCTTTGATAGATTCGGTAAAAGAATATAAGCCTCAATTACCCCAAAGTAGTAAACAGGAGGTAGAGGAGAATGATAAAGAATTTACTGCATCACAGAGTGTTAAATTAGATGAATATCTAATTCTTAATAGCCATTCAGCTATTAGTTCTAATTTAGGTGAAGCTTTAATCAATGCTCTTAATTCACAGGTACAACAGTTTTATTGTTATCAATTCTCACTTAATAGTGCGCTCAAGAACTATACTATTCCTTATCGTGATTTTAGTAGAGCCATGAAACGACTTTCTATATCTCCTAAATATGTATTATTGGCAATGGGAATACCAACTCATTTTTTTGATGAAGTAGAAGGATTTATACGTGAGAATAATGCTATTCATTATAATAAAAGCGATGTTTATGAGATACCATCCAATAACGAAACATCTATTTTAATAATGAAAAAAGAGGATATTCCTTGTTATAAATTTAGGAAATTGACAGATACAACATTAACAGAAATAGAATCTACAAGGTATCTATTCTCTAATGTTGATTCTCTTACAAAAGAAGAACCTATATTAACTGTTAAACAAGGTTTTTCTATACATATGCCACAGAAGTTACGATATATTAGGTTACAGGTTGCGTATCATTTAGAATCAGATGAAATGCTTATACAAAAAGTAGAACCAATAACAAATAATATTATATAAATTATGGATACTGAAAGATTAAAAAAACGGATAAAAGAGAATTGGCTATCTGGATTATTGACTTTTATAATAGTGGTTGTAGGAGCATTTATGGGAGTTTATTGTGCACGCAGATTACCAATAGAACAGGAAAAAGTTCATAAAAAAGACACTATTTATATTAAACGTTCAATTACGGATTCTCTGTTATTAGATATATCTTTTCAGCTTAAAAAGATAGAAGAGAAATTACAACCTAAAAAAGTTTATATTCAAAAAAGAAAATCTAAACCATGTGATACAATCAAAATAGATGCATCTATACATATTGATCAAAAGTAAATATTATGAATATATCAAATAGAATAAGTGACCGTATTCTGATGGAAAGATGATATATACGGTCACTTATGCATTATACCGGGATTGCGGTCACTTTCAATGTCTCCAGATTGACATAGGCACCGCGATACAGTGTCTTTCCTTCCTTGAACATTCTCCATAATATGTCACATCCGATATGTGCCAGTGTAGAGTTAATGAACAAATCCTGTTTTTCCAGAGCTTCCGCCAGAGAACAGCTTGGTCCTGATTCTTTTTCCTTGAATTTTGCATAGTCCACTTCCTCGGTGATGACATTCATTTTAGGCATGGGAATATATTCCTGTGAAGAAGGTTGGAGAACTTTCTCGCGTACTGTCCCGATGATGACCTGCCCTTTTGTTTGGCTGTTCCCGAAATCCATCCAGTATATGGGAGCGGAATGGTCACTGAAGTTTTCTTTGCTGACTTTCTTCAAGAACTTCCAAAGCGTAAGACGTGAACGTATATTGTCCGTGCAGGTAATAAATATGTTGGCTGTATCATATCCTGAAAATTTCTTCGTGGGAAAACATTTCAGTTCGGCAGTCCATGCGTATCCGAAGAAACGGTTGATGCGTGTGACTAGTGATACGGATTTGTTCAGTCCCAGTTCCGTCTCACTGAAAAGCTGGCGTCCTATATTGGCCTGGCTTACTGTGTCGGGATCGAAGACAGTGACATGCAGTCCCGGATGACCTAATGCTTGAAGTGCCATGTTCATGCGTGCCAGATTGGTTATCACTTGTGAGCCGGTACCTCCGGCTCCGATGACGAATACCGTTACCGGATGACGCGGATTGAGCAGGTAGCGGTCGGTAAAATGTATCTTTTTCATGGAAGTATGTCTTTAAGTTTTTTATTCATGGGCTTGAGTTCGTTCATGTCGAACGGATTGTTTCTTATGTTCTCGGTGACGATGACAAGATTTGAAACTGTAGGATTCACATTTCCTCCCAGATGGGAGAATTCAGTCAGCCAGAACCGTTTTTCCCAGTATTCCAGCAGGGAAAGAAAAGTCGGGTTCTGTGGCTTTTCCAAAGAACAGCTGCCAAGGCAGACACTTGATCCGGTCACGTTGAAGAATGGGGCACGGAACAGCGGTGTCGTTTCCACCGGACGTTTTCCCTTGAAGGCGAACACGTCCATGCTTCCGTTTTTTACCTGGTAGACAATTCCCGGCAGATTAAATATGCCGTCCTGTATATTGAGGTCTTTGTGAAAGAACATCTGTCTTTTTCCGGGCGGATTGTACCAGATATATTCTTCCTGTCCTTTTCTCGGATTGCAGGCCAGCATATTATCGGGGACTCTTCCTGCAGGTATCCCGCTCATTTCTTCCGTATAGGATTCCAGCAGGGTATTCATGAATTCGTATGTGACGGGGATACCTGCCCCCATCTGTCCGCTTTTTCCGATGGGACGCAATTCTATGAAGTACCTGGTGTCAGAATTTCTACTGTCTTCATATTTGTAGGCTATGATAGCAGCTTTCGGCACCATCATTTTCTGTATGTTCTGGGTCAGTTCATTCATGATGTTTATAAATTATAGGTAACATGTTCTACAAATTTCTCAAACCATTTTGAGAACCGTTCCGGATAATTCTCTGGTCTGAACAGCTTTTCAGTTTCCGGTGTGATGAAGGTAAATGATACGGGAGTCTGGTTATATGTCTCCTGACAGTCGGTACTGAAACAGCTTTCCATGTCTTTGGTAACCGTATCCGTAATGGAATATGTAAGCAGAATCTGATATTCGAGCGGTGGCGGTTCGAAATCCCTTTCCTTTTCGCTTGCATAATCATAGTCATAATTCAAGATATAAGGGCTGTCCTTTGTAATCAGGGACATTCCTTCAGTAATCAGTTCCAATAGTCTTCTTTCCTCATCGCTGGAAGGAGTACAGTTGCGGATATGTTCTTCCAGATTCCTACAGAAAGCCTTGGAGTACATCCGGCACAGCTTTCTGTAAATCCTTCCTTTCTCGTATGACTTGAATAGCTTTTCCTTTCTGTACAAATCCTTTTTCTCTTCCTCATCGAGCCGTCCAAAGTCCGCATGGTCGGTACAGACTTCCGACATCTCAAAATATGGGGTGTCGGTTATATCCATCATCCTGTGATGCTTGATGAACTGTCTGATGAACTCCAGTGTGATCCTTTTTTTGATTTCACCTTTTAGTCTTTCTGTAAAATCTATCGGTATCAGGAACAGGGTGTAATCGGGCCATTCATGGAAATGGTAGATGCAGAACTGGAGCCTGTCACCGACAAGTTCCAGATTTACATGATGAGATACTATGGAATCCAGCGCATTATATAGCAGGCATATTTTTTCTCTTGTGGAAGTCCTGCCTGTAGGATGGTATGGCAGCTCCACATCCAGGAGCTGCGCATACTTCATGGCTGAACGGTACAGGAAATCAAGATTCTCTTTGGTGGTGACATTTATTGTTGCTTCCATGTCATTCTCCACATACAGGTCGGGAGCGATGGAAGGTATTCTCGTGTTCAGAAAACCATAAGGCTTTCTGCGGGTGGGAGTTTTCTTTTCTTTCTGCTCCTGATGCCCCAGCTTATGTCCGTATTTTCGAGTTCCGATATGATAAGTCTGGCTAAATTTTCCAAAGCCCGTTCCGTTAGTTGTGTACATGGTTTCTTGTCTTTACGTTGTCCTTTTTTCATGTTCTTACCCTTTCACTCCGATGGTTGTCTTGAATTCATATATCGCCCGGTCGTCTTCGATTTCCGGTCCGTGTACGGTCGCGGTGGTCAGTTCCGGATAGTTCATGGAATAGAAGTCCATCACTTCAGCCGGAGACATGTTTACGTTCGGATCGTCCAGTGCGATTTCCTGACTGTTCTTCTTCATCTTGAAGACTCTTTTCATTCCTTTAATTTCCAGTGCCATATTGTTTATAGTTTATTAGTTTTACAAATCATTTATTTTTATATATCAGCAGTATACCATTTCTACCTGTGCCTCATCCTTCATCCGGTACTCAGCCGGAAAATCCGGATATTCCGCATACGGGTCCTCTCGTAGAAGCTCCCTGTCATTCTCGTCTTCCGGATCGAAGCAGAATGTATCATGAGCAGCCGGTGCAGTTTGGTATTCCCGTCCGTTTCCGTTCTGTACTTGTATCGTTCCGTTCGGTATATGTCCGTTTGTCGGTTGCCGTACCTGTTGTTGGGAATAAGGTGCTGCCTCAGGCTGGTAAGCCGGTTGCTGTGGATAGGGCTGCATTGTTCCGCCATGTGGAACGAACCCTTCTTGTATCGCCTGAGCGTTCGGTCCCGATTGCATATGTGCTCTGTTCATATCATATACTGGTTGAGGGGTTTCCAGTGGCAATTGTTGTGCTATCTGCTGTGGAACGGGCTGCATGACAGGCTCAGGGTTCATAGTATGGGTTTGCTGTTCCGGGAATATGCTTGTTTGAATACCGGGCTGTGGCTGACCATTCATGCTGCCTTGTGGTTGAGAAATGATCGGTGCCGCTTCTTCTGCCATACCGAACAGACTTCCTTCGCTGGCCAGTTTTTGTACTTCCTGCATCTTGGCATCAATCTCCTTTTGTTTTTCGGCGGAAGTCAGAATCCGTGCCTGTTTCAGCCATGTCATTGCTTCGGAAAACCTTTTTGCGGCGGTTGCATCATCAGCCTTCTTGAGGAGCTTTTCCATCTTTTCCCGTTTTTCCCTGGTTTCCTTTGATTCGGCCGGTATTGTTGGAGCCTTGGATGATTTGGCTTGTGCCGTTGCCTTTTCTGCCTGTTTCTCGAAATTCTCCGCATTGGCAAGCAGTCCCTGCACTCTCTGTATCGGTTGGAGTATGGTCTGCAGGAAACCCATATCCAGTTCTGCCGGTGTTCCGTTCACTACTAACGGCACCATGTTCTGCCGCGTATCCTCTTTCAGGCTGTTCCGCCTCGGCATGACTGCCACGCTCAGGCTGTTGTCCACTTTACGGATATTGATGTTCAGATCCGTACCTGCTGTAATCATCTGATAAATTGATTGAAAAAACATAATTGAAAAATTTTATGGTTATACATAAGTTTCCTTGAAGAATTCTTTCAGGATATCCTCCCTGTCCGGATTGCTTGCAATATCACGCAGAGATTCCAGATAGTAGCCGATGTTTTTAGGCTCATCAACTGTATTGGGCAGACGTCTTTTGACCGGTCTGATATGTTCGCCCTGTGGCCATACAGCCGGCATGACAGGAGCGGAAGATACACATATACTTGTTTTCATATCTATTGGTTTTATTGGTTAGAAAAACAGGAGTCCGACAATGAAAAAGATAAATGCTATCCTGACAATTAGCAGAAGAGCTCTGAAAAGAAATCCTATGATTCCTTCGGTGAGCAGGAGCAGTGCAATCATACCGATAGGCATGATACCTTTGTCTATCAGCATAAGGATTCCGATGGCCAATACCAGGGTTACCTCATGCTTGCTGATACTTTCGATAATCTGTAGTTTCATAATCTTTAATTTTATGAATGAATAATCCCATCGGGATGTGTTTTCCCGATTTTATAGGCCTTCAGTCTCTTGGATTGCCTTTTTGCGCAAGGCCTGGCAGGAAAAAATACCGGAGCGTAGCGAGGATGATTTTTTCCTGTCCAGCCAAGCCCTTCAGGGCAGCCTTGCGGCAAAAGGCAGGCAATCCAAGACCTTTGCCGCTTAAAAGCGGAAAAACAGATTCTTTTCAGTACGAACACAAAAAATGCAGACCTTCCGACCTGCATTCTTATAGTTACATTGATATAGATGTTATTCTTTTTTTGTGGAATAGGTGTTGAAAATATCATCGAACATTTTCTTGATAATAAAATACTGAAACTTTATAATAATATCATGGCAGTTAGATGAGCAAAATATTTTATAGCAGAATCTCTATTGAGTTTTTAAACTGTATTTGATTCTTATTTAGTACAATCAAGTCAAAATGTTTATTTTTATAAATTGAGGTATTTAGTTATGGAACCAATTTTTATCTAATAGCTCATTATGGATAGGAGTTGTGGTATTAGAAGTGCATTTTAGATAACCTTGAATCAAAATTCGTTTTTCCACTTGATTATCTTTTTAAATTATAATATTTTGCTTATCTTTGTAACAAACTAGTTTGGTATACCGTGGTATACCACATTTAGTGTGGAATGGGTTTTTCTCATTTTATTCGTGTTCGTGTGAACTTGTAATGGAAAACTAGCAATTTTCAAGAAAGACAAGGATATGCGAAGCGGGTGTGTGTCGTATTGTTAAAAATACGGCACAGGTCGCTCGTTTTTGTCTTTTCGGGCTTGCTAGTGCCTCTGTTACGAAAAAAACGAGTGGACTCTGTGCCTTTTTGATATAAGAAATGGTAAAGAGTTTACTTAAAGAAATTTAATAAACATTTTACCTATAAGTATGGCAGCAGTAGAATATCTTAATAGGCCGATAGAAAGTTCGAAAGATTTAATTCTAAAGGAAGCGTTTAAACTATTCCTTCAGAAGAATGTAGAAAAGGTAACTGTTCCAGAGTTGGAACGGGTTACAAAACTACAGCGTGGAGCTATTTTTTATCACTTTAAAAATAAAGAAGCTATATTCAAAGAAGTGATAGAAATCTATTTTTTCTCTCCTATAAACATATTCTATCCTGTTAATTCCGATAATGTACATTCTTTGAAAGAATATTGGGCTAAGAAAAATAGCCATTTAGATGAAATTCATAATTGGTTTTATCGAGAAGGTATTCCTATTAACCCTTATTCAGCATTTTTTCATCTTGTAGAACAGGCGGATTTATATCTTCCAACTTTTAAACAAGATATGTATAATTTGTTAGAGGCTGATAGAAAGTGTTGGATTCAAGTTTCTTCTAAGGACTCTAAATTGTCTTACGGAAATATGAATGTATCTTTAATGGCAGATGTTTTAGAAAGCATATTTCTAGCAAATTATTTTAAATTCTGTTATAATATAAATACTAATATTTCAGATTATAAAATTACCTATATTGAGGATATTGAACAGCTATTTAAATAATAATTTTATAGTTTTGTATTTGAGTTAAAAAAATAGTTACTTTTCATCGCTTCTTTTATTTTTTTATTAAATTTGCAATAAATATTATGTAGTATGCGATATAAAGATTCTAATAATGCAAGTAAACAGAAGATTCTGCTGGAATGTTTTAAATTATTTGCTATTAAACCTTTCAGTAATATTACTTTTTCTGATATTGAAAAAGTGACAGGATTAAGTAGAGGTGCTATATTATACCATTTTAAGTCTAAAGATCAAATATTGTCATCTGTTATTGATAAATTCATTATTAATAAAGAATATGATTTACCTACAATTGATGCATCAAAAAGTATGTGGGATAATATTGAAAGTTTTGTTGATGTAAAACGACGCCAACAAGATTTTTTCACAGGCATAGGTATTCTGAATATTAATCGTGCATTTATTTATATTGCAGCGAATTGTATGAATCTTTTAAATGAAATGCCGAGTTTAACACAGTTACGTTTAGCAAAAGAAAAAGATTTTTGGAAAGAAATTTTGCTATTAGGTATAGAAAAACAAGAAATAAGAAATAATATAGATGTTGAAGTTGAAAGTTTGTCATTTTTAGAGATTTACTATGGCTATTCATACATGTGTATGACTACTTTTAATGGATACGATATAAAGTGTTTATTAGAAAAATTTCGAAATTTATATTCTAAACTCACCCGTTAATGTTTAAATTTTCAAAATAATTAAGTGTTTTATCTATTTATCCATAAATAATAGTATCTTTGTAAAATTAGACAGAATGTACTGTTTATAAATTAAATTAAATTAAATTATTGATATTTTTTATGGGTAAAAATGTTTATATAACTAATTTGTCTAGTTTTTTGCCAAATGAACCAGTTGAAAATGATGCGATGGAAGATGTTCTAGGATATATAGGAGGACATTCTTCACGCATAAAGAGAATTATACTTAGTCAAAATCAAATAAAGCAAAGATATTATGCTATAAAAAATGGGAATTATACTCATACCAATGCTGAACTCATGGCAAATGCCATTGCAGGTTTATTTGATGATAAATTTACAGCTAATGATGTTCAACTTCTATCATGTGGAACTTCTACGCCTGACCAAATGATGCCTTCACATGCGTCAATGGTTCATGGTTTACTGAAAGACAGTAATCCTATTCCAATTTTATCTCCTTCTGGGGTATGTTGTTCTGCTGCCCATGCTTTGGAATATTGCTTTTTTATCTGTATTATCTTGGCATACAAATAATGCTATATGTGGGGATCTGAATTATTTTCTCCATTACTTCGTTCAAATATTTTTGAGGAAGAATATAAGATGATGAATGAAATTCAATCAAATCCATATATTGCATTTGAAAAAGATTTTCTTAGATGGATGTTATCTGATGGAGCAGGATGTGCATTGTTGTCAGATATGCCATCAGATGGAATATCATTAAAAATAGAATGGATAGAATCCGTATCTTATGCTAATGAGCTTGATGTATGTATGTCACAAGGATTACAAAAGACTGTAAGTGGAGAATGGACTAGTTGGAAACTTATGCGTCCTATTGATTGGCAGATGCAATCAATTTTTGCAATAAAGCAAGATATAAAACTGTTGGCAAAGTATGGTGTTGAGAAATCCGTACAACATATAGCAAATAGTTGTAAGAAACACCAGCTAAATTTTGCGGATGTGGATTATTTTCTTCCGCATATTTCTTCTATGTTTTTTTACCATAAATTAGCAGACAAACTTAAAGAAAAAGGATTATTACTTCCTGAAAATAAATGGTTTACTAATCTTTGCTCTGTGGGTAATGTGGGTTCAGCAAGTATTTTTATAATGCTTAGTGAATTGTTTCATTCGTCTAAATTGAAAAAAAAGGTGAATTGATATACTTATTCATACCAGAAAGTGGACGATTTTCTTATACAACAGCTTTATTAAAAGTTGAATGAGTATGAAATAATAAGTTTTAATGAATAACATTACAAAAGAGTAATACAAACTTTGATTTATTGTTTAACTGCAATTAGTTAGCTATTTTGTATTCAGAACCTCCTGTTTTTTTTAGCTTTGATTATTCTAATAGTATAGCTAAAAACAGGAGATTTTGTTTTAACATGGAATTTTTACTTTAGTAATTTAAATTTGAGATAGATTTTCTCTTGGTTACTTTAGTATAGATACTTTTTCTTTTTGGGAATAGGTGTTGAAAATGTCATCGGTCATTTCCTTGGCGAGAGTTCTGATCCTATTTAGGAAGTCCTGTCTGGTTATCATTCCGCTTTCAAGTCCGGCCAGCTGTTTTTCCCAGTCTGCGGTAAGTGAAGTATCCGCAATTTTCTTTCCACGGATAGTTTCGTAGGTGAACATACCTTTCGGGGTCGGAACGATATATTTCCCTGAATAACGGATATATTTACGGTTAACTAGTGTACGGATGATATTGGTACGTGATGATACCGTGCCCAGTCCGTTCAGTTCCATATATTCCACCAACTCTGCATCCGTGAACGGATTTACCGGTAGCTGTTTCTTGTGTACCAGGTTGCGTCCGCATACATTCAAGGTATCACCTTTCTCCACTTCGGGGAGTTCATTGACGGAATATCTCGATTTTGGAATTATGTCAGAATTCATGAACACGTCATGCCAGCCGGCTTCAATGATTCTTGTTTGTTCGGCCTTGAAATGCTGTGCGGCGCATATAGCCTCAATGTCAGTCGTTTCTATGCGGCACGGAGGCATGAATGCTTCAAGCATTCTTCCGGCAACAAGCCTATAGACCAGCATTTCCTTTTCGGGCAGATTCCCGGGACGGATACCTGTAATGATGATGGCATGATGTACATTGGCCTTTTCTGCGTTTATTACGTGGCGGAATAGACTGGATATGTCAATACTTGCAGTTCCTTTAGCGGCAGGGAACAGCTCCCATGAAAGCAGACGCGCCATGATTGGTGGAAGCGAGTCAAACACATCCTCCGTCAGATAACGGCTGGAAGTCCTTGGATAGGAAATCAGTTTCTTTTCATAAAGAGACTGTGCGATGTCGTACACCTCTGATGCGGTAAAACCATAGCGGATGTTCGCTTCCTTCTGAAGTTGTGTCAGGTCAAGCAGATCCGGTGGAAGTATTTCCTTAATACTGTGACGGATACCGGTAATCTGTGCCTGATGTGCCAGCTTGCAGTCCTGAAAAAACATTGTAGCGGATTTTTTGTCGGGAATATCCTGTGTGCGGCGCATCTTGAAAAGGATGCCGTCCTTTTGCAGGCTGATGTAGATGGGCCAGCTGTCCGATGAAATATGGTTCTCCTTTTCACGGTAGCGTCTGCTGATGACGGCCAGTACCGGTGTCTGCACCCGTCCGAGGGAATTGTTGCCGAATCCCATCGCCTTGCACATGGCATAGCTGGCGTTGATTCCGAGAATCCAGTCCGCCTTGTTGCGGCTGTCGGCAGCAAGGAATAGGCTGTCGTAACAACTGTCTGGTTTCAGATTTTCCATACCTTGACGTACAGATTCGTCGGTGAGAGAGGAAATCCACAGACGGAAACAAGGCTGTGTACAGTTTAGGTATTGATAGACATAGCGGAATGTCATTTCCCCGTCACGGCTGGCATCGGTAGCCGCAATGATGGTGTCACATGCCTGGAACACTTTTTCGATTACTTTAAGCTGGAGTACGGCATCAATCTCCGGTATCCATCCGTTCTCAGTGCGTGTATGACGTACCATTAGCTCAAATTCGGACGGGATGAAAGGAAAATCGTTTCGTTCTAGCTTCTGGGTTCCGTAGTCCTTCGGCATGGCCAGTGACAGCATGTTCCCGAAAGTCCACGTAACCATGTAGCCGTTTCCTTCCACATATCCGTTTCTTACTTTGGTTGCACCGATGATTCTTCCGATTTCTTTTCCTACACTTGGTTTGTCTGTTAATATGGCAATCATGATAAATTCTGTTTTATATCTTTCCATACGGACTTACCGTATGGAAAGAGAGATGATACATTATGGATTCTTATTCACCTGAAGGGTTGATACCGTTTATGCTGATGACCGGATTTCCATTCTCGTCTTCAATCAGATTGAGTGTGGCATCCATGGTCAGTGAGAATACAGGTGTCTTGATTTTAATGGACATGACATTGGTTTCCTCTCCCTGAAGGAGCAGGTCCAGGTTTTCGTCCTTTTCAATTTGCGATCTGCTGATACCTACCGATTCCAGTTTTCCCCAGTCGATTTGTTCAGCCTTGTAGATATGATGATTGGTCTTGTTCATGTTTTTTCCTTTTTTAGTAGTTGATGATTTGAATCCTGTTTTGCTCAGACAGCCTGTTTTGCTCCCTTCTTCTGTTCCTGCTGCTGGGTATTGTCAGTCTGTGAAGCACGCTGTGAAGTATTGCGACGGACATCCGGATTCTCCTGGAAGAATTGCATCTGTCCGGTATTAGCATTGATTTTTATGTATGAATCGAACTGTTTGCCGTTGTGACCTTTCATACCCGTTACGAGGATAGCCTTTCCGTCCTGAAGATTTGCTTTTTCCTGTGCCGAAAGCAGGTGTCCGTAAACCTCGGCAGGGATGGTCGGTGTCTGTCGTTCGTTGAAACCGTCCGGAGTTCTGGAATACTGGGGTCTTCCGCTCACAAGATCCAGCTTGACGAATGATGAGAATTCCTCACCTTTACGGTTGATCATGTTCTCAAGATAGATGGGCTGTCCTTTGCGTAACGCTTCCTTGTCTTCCGGTGTGAGCTGTACCGAACAGATTTCCTTCGGTATGTAGATTTCTCCCGTTTCCGGATTGTGGCGCGTATATTGGAGACCGCCTGTTACCTTGTCCATGGTAACGAAGGAGGAAAACAGCTCGCCGTTCTTTCGTTTCATATCCTCTACAAGGATGGTGTGTCCTTCGTTCAACGCTTTGAGCTGCATGGGGGAAAGCGGTACACCGCCGAGCGTCTGCTGATTGAAGGCCTGGTCTTTCGGGAAGATAAATTCGATGCCTCTTCTTTCCGCACTGTATTGCAGATTGGCATTAAACTCTTTACCTTGATTGGACTTCATTCCCTCTACGAATATCTGTTCTCCGTTTTTCAGTTTTTGAATTTCTTCCGGAGTCAGAGTCACACCTTTGATTTCATTCGGGATATAGACATGTTCCTGTCGGACGGCTACCAGTTCGTTGGTATTCTTGTCGATGGAAATCAGACACGGCTCTGTCGTGTTGCCACGCAGGTTAAGGTCAGCCACGCGTCCCATGTTTCCACTTTCACGCAGGTTCTTTTTGTCCTCTTCCGTGAAGATATGTCCGAAATAAGGACGGTCCAGTTCCGGTTCTTTTCTGATACCGTGGATACCCAGCATGACCTGCCCACCGTTGGATATGAATGAAAGGCGTGCGTCCAGCTTTGCGGTCAGTACCCCAGGAATGTTGAGTGTCAGTGGCATGGTCCTGTTTGTCTTGTATCCTTTCAGCATGCTGTCAAGCTGTCCGGACTGCTCCAGCATTTCCTTGGATATGCCGAACTTACCCAGTTCTTCCCAGTTAATCATGTTCTCGTTGTAGCGGTATGTGGGTGTCTGCTGGCGTTGCGGTTCCTGCTGTTCACGTCCCTGTGCGGCAGCTTCCACCTGTGATACCTGTTCAGGTTGTGCCTGTGTTGTCTGTTCCTGCTTCTTTGCCATTGTTGTTTCCTCCTCTTTTGTTTGACTGTTTTTCTGATTGTTTGCCTTCGGTACGATTTCATAGCGTTTCAGGAATTCCTTTACCGCATCTGTTTTCTTGCCTTCGGCCAGGTCCTTGAGAGCCTGTTTGTTCTGCTTGTAATCGTTGTTGAAGGTCATACGGATAAGTCTGAAGTGCGTAGGCTCCTTCAGCTGGCTCCAGAAATTCTTGATGAAGTTTTCGAGAATACTCGAATTCTTGTCGAATTTCAGGAATGAGTTCTCATTCTTCTCTTCCGGTGCAACCGTCTGATAATTGCCTTTCTCGTCCACCTTGCTGACCACTCCCAAACCTTTCTTTGGATCATTCTTGTTATGTACCAGCAGAAGCTCGTCAATTTGTTCTACATAAGGCTTTTCCGGTTTCTTTGTTCGGCTTTGCCTTTTTTCCTTGTCAGGACTGTTTTCTTGTGCCATAATCTTTTGTTTTGAGTGACTACTTGATTTGTTTCACAGTCCAAATGTAAGATGATAAATTGAGTTAATGAGTGATATACAAATAGATGGCGTTAGATGTCATTAGATATCATCAGATGTCATAGCGGAGATAGGAAAGAATGTAGAAACAGCAGGAAAAAAGAATGAAAAGAAGTAGGAAGAGTAGGAGTAAAAGCATAGCGAAGCCACCGGGACTATGCAGATCAGAGGGAGCTGAAATCCCTGTCTTGTTTCGGAATTTGATAAGCAGGCTATGTCTTATTATTGAGGAAGGTGAATTTTCACGGTATTTGTGAGGGCATATATGGAATATATGGATAGCCGCCTTTGATTTACGGCTATGCGTCACGTCGGTCGCAGTTAATCCCTGTAATCTTTCATTTAATGCCAATACGTTTGCCGCCGCATTCTTTTTCAGGTGAATTTTCATGGCGTTAGCCATAAAGAAAATTCTCCTGAAAAAAGGAATAAATGCGGCTGGCAAATCAGGATTGGCATTTACCTTTGATGTAAGGGATAAACTATATTTTAGAAATCAATTTAGATTCCAGTTCTTATGTGAGCCTCTAGTGGACTACGTATTTTGCAACTCCTAGGTTTAGTATTTTGTGTCTAAAAACAAGATTTATGATGCGACGAAAGAATTTGCAGAAATTTACTATAAGGAACATAAAGTAACCTATAAATCCAGGTCGGCTTTGCTAAAAATCTTGAATGAAAGATATGGGCATAAATCAATGATTATAGTATCTCAATTGCTCATCCTTAATAGTCTGATTATATTGGGAATCCGACTCTGTCAGCCACAATAATGGATTGCCTAGTGGCTAACTCAAACAATATTGAGTGGAAAGGTGAATTCATGAGACAATGAAAAAGAAAAATAATTTACATTATAATATCTAGTAGTTATTGTAGAAATTTTAGTTTGAAAAACCTTTTACATATTGATTAGATAATATTGTTGAAAATATCAATTTTCTTATTTTAAAAAAATAAACAGTATATTCTGTATGTTATATGGAATTTAATTTTTATGTTTGCAAAGACATTAGAATTTACTACTATATAAACAGGGTAATTTCTTAAAAATAATTCTATTACTGTCCCATTAAATCGGGACGAATTAAATGTGAATCAAATAATTCTGGGGCAGTAGAGACTTTAATGATAATAGACGACCCACGAATTGATATTGGAACTTCCAGTAATCATATATGTATTAATGAATTACAAACGAAATGTTAAGAGTGTCATTACAGAATAAAATCCTTTTGGGGTATTTGTTATTAGTGATGGTTATTAGTAGTATGACCGCCATATTGTTGCATGAACGGAAACGGATGCATGAAATAGGAGCAGAAACCACGGAAATACGTAAAATCCGTAAGGATATAAATATAGTCCACCGATGTATAACGGAATTGGCAACACATGGAGAATCTGTCATTACATGGAATGAGATGGATTTTCAGAAATACAGAAATCTGCGACAGGGTGTTGACAGTCTGCTACAGGTAATGAAGCAATATGTGGGCGGTTTTGTGCATACGGAACAAATAGACACTCTTTGTAATTTGCTTGAAGAAAAGGAAAATCATCTGTTACATATTATGGAAACTGTTGCGATACAGAAAAAGACAGATAGTCTCTTAGTGAATCATTTACCGGAAGTGGCCAGAAGAGCGACCCGTGTAAGGATTGTTACACAGAAGAAAAGTGGTATAGCCGGATTTTTTGGTGGCAAGAAAAGTGTACAGGTTCTGCCTTCTGCTCAAGAACTACATGCTTTTAGTGACAGTTTGATTGCCTTGCAACGGATACGTACTGTAGAAATGGAAATTTATGCAGACAGTCTTCGCTCCAGAAATCGTACTTTGAACCGTGAGTTGTCACAGTTGATCAGTAGCCTTGATAATCAGGCGCAGGCGGTATTTGCTCAAAAAAGATCAGAAAATAGCAGAAGCTAACAAGATTTATCTTTCTTCATGTTTGCTATAATTATAGCATTTGCAATTATTCTACTGTTGATTTCTTTTCTTATCATACGTTCCGATTTACGTAAGGAAGAAAGAATTAAATCCAGATTAAACCAGGTTATTAGTGAAAATAAAGAATTGCTGGAGATGCGTAAGCGCATTATCTTGACTGTTTCACATGATATACGTGGCCCTCTTGGTAACATTCATAACTGTGCTGATTTGGTATCACAGACCCGGGAAAAGAAGAAACGTGAATCATATCTGGAGGATATACGTCACTCCTGCCATCATATTCTTCATTTGGTCAATGATCTGATGGATGCTTATCGTATTAGTGAAGTCGGTGACTTACGTAATGATACACCATTTGATCTGAATCGTTTTCTGAAACGTATTTCTGATGAGTTTTCCCGTAAGGCTATTTCTAAGGCTTTGATTTTGTACTCGGTACATGAGAATTGTAGTTTAACAGTAAAAGGTGATGCGGACAAATTGGAACAGGTTCTGGATAATTTATTGACAAATGCTATAAAGTTTACTCCATCGGGAACCGTTAATTTCCATTCAGGATATTCTGATGGGAAACTGCATATTGAAATCAGGGATACTGGAATCGGGATGGATGAAGAAACATTGAAAAGAATCTTTGCTCCATTTGAACGCGCTGCACAAAATGTTAAAATTCAGAGGGCTTTGGTCTTGGGTTATTCTGACAAAAGGCTTGGTAAAGGTTTTGGACGGAACAATGGATGTGGAAAGTGAGCCTGGTAAAGGAAGCGTATTCAGACTTGAATTTCCCTTACCTGAAACAGATGAACCTGCAGAGGAAGATAAACAGGAAAACAATCAGATATTTATGCTTCCTAAAAAAAGGTACTTGTTGTGGATGATGATCCGATACAGTTGAAAATAGCGGAAGACATGCTTGGTCGTAATGGTATAACCTGCACTATATGTATGAATATTCAAGAAGTTGTTGCTGCTCTGGAGAAATCGGATTATGATATAGTACTAACAGATGTACAGATGCCAGAAACTGATGGGTTTGGTCTTTTGAAACTGCTTCGTAATTCAGATATTGGTAACTCAAGAAGCATTCCTGTAGCAGTCATGACCGCGCGTAGTGATGGTAATACAGGGATATATGAAAAAAGGCAGGATTTGCAGGTTATATTCATAAGCCGTTCAATATTCATGGATTGCTATCTTTTTTATCGACTATCATATCCTATACAAGAGTTTCAAATGCCGGAAACTTTGATTTCTCCTGCTTATTGAAAGACATAGACGATAATGGATATATGCTGTCACTCGTTATTGATGAATCCAGAAAAGAACTTGCTGAGATGGAATTAGCCTTGAAAAAGTATGACCGTGAATTAATGCGGAAGATTATTCACCGGATGATGCCAGTATGGGAAATTCTTGGTAAGGAACGCTTATTACGTGAATTCCAAAAAGGAACTACATAATAATGAAAGTGTTAATGAAATCATTGGGGAATATGCCCGGCAGGTTATTGACATTCTTGAAAAATTGATAGAAGAAACAGAAAAAGAACTTGGGAAATATGAAAATACTGATAGTTGAAGACAATATGATACTTAAGGTTATGATAGAAAAGTGGCTGCAAAAAGCCGGTTATGAAGTTCTGACCGCTATTGATGAGCCCGGAGCACGTAGTATTCTGAAGAAACATGAAATCAGCCTAGTGTTGGGGGGATGTACGTTTGCCTGAAGGAAACGGTATCAGTCTTCTGGAATGGATGATGCATTGCGGTATGGAAATTCCTTTTATTGTCATGACAGATTATGCCTGTATCTCGGATGCTGTACGTGCAATCAAGCTGGGAGCTAAGGATTATCTGGAAAAACCTGTCCATCAGGAACAACTTTTTGAATTAATGCACAGTATGTTGAAAAGTCCGGTTATAGTACGTAAAGAGCGTTCTTTTGTAGAACGTACCAGCGAAGCTGCACGGAAAGTCGCTTCTTTTGCCCGTCGTGTGGCACCATCAGACCTTTCAGTTATGATACTTGGTCCGAGTGGTAGCGGTAAGGAAGTGATAGCCCAGATGATACACCGTTATAGTGACAGGAGTGATAAACCTTTCGTTGCAGTCAATTGTGGAAGCATACCTAATGATTTACAGGCTTCTGAATTTTTTGGTGCGGTCAAGGGTGCTTTTACCGGAGCTGTAGCAGACAGGAAAGGACATTTTGAAATAGCCAATGGAGGAACCTTGTTTTTGGATGAAGTCGGCAATATGCCTTATTCCATGCAGATTCTTCTCCTTCGTGTTCTTCAGGAAAAGGAGTTTAATCCTGTAGGAAGTGATAAAGTGAAGCGTACGAATGTGCGCATTATTTCAGCTACCAATGAAAATATGAAAAAAGCTGTAGAAGAGGGACGTTTTCGTGAGGATCTTTATTATCGTCTTGCTGAATTGGAAATTTTACAGCCACCGTTAAAAGACTGCAAGGACGACATTCTTCCACTTGCCGAATTTTTCAGAAAAGAACATTCCTATAGAATACCTGTTAAGAATGAAGGTTTTACAGAAGAAGCGAAGGCATGTATGTTGGGTTATGATTGGCCGGGTAATGTGCGGGAACTGAGTGCAAAAGTCAAACGTGCGGTCATTGTGGCAGATAACGTATTGTTGGATGTCTGTGATTTGGGATTGGATAATGTGGTTTGTGGTAGTAATTCGGAAATTTATATCATTCAGGAAAGGGAAAGGATACGAAATATACTGGAAAAAAATCACGGCAATGTCAGCCAGACAGCCATTGAACTGGGATGTAGCCGTACAGCTCTTTATAAGAAAATGAAGAAAGTCGGTCTGAAATAATTTTTTTATTCTTTAAGGTGGTATATCAGTCTGCATACATTGTTGCGGAAGAGACCGTAATTCAAACTGTGTCAATTCTAACAAGTAAAATTATTTACAATTTTACTTTCGGATAAATATCTGAAAATCAGATATATTTGAAATAATGTTAGACCAAAGAAAAAGACAAATTAAAGGATTAACACAGTTCTATTTACGTTCCCTAAATAAAGATTTACCCCTGCCACAGATAGCTATAGCAAGGGTAATTTCCTCAAAAAGGGAATTTTGATACACTCTCTCTTATTCTATAAATTGAATGACGATTGCGCCCAAGGAATAAAAAATACTAATGACAACACCCTCAAATCAATCTATCCTATCCAGCTCTATTGTAGCAACTTTCTCTTTGTCAGGACTTGCTTCATTCTGCATAAGGAGTATATGCTTTTTTGTATAGCTCTTAATAACCCAAGGAGCGCCACCTAAATATAAAGCATTACTATTAAATGTAACATATTTTCCTTCTATCGCGTAGGTAATATCAATTTCATCATAACCTTCCCAATTTACTTTTCCTGTTTGGGTATCTATAAATTGTATACCTACGCCTATATTTTGTACAGCCCAAGCAGCACAACTTCCTGTCCCACGCCATGAAGTTTGATAAAGGGCCTGAGGAGTAAGTTCTTCTTTTGGCTCCTCAGAATCTCTATCAACGCAGCTTGTCAAACCAATGTTTACTGAAAACAATACACCAAGCATTAACCAATAGAATAATTTAAAATAAGATTTCATATATTATTAATTAAGATTTTACACAAACTTCAAAAATCACAACCCTATAATTGTATATAGATTAGCTAGCGTAGCTATTGATATTTGTTTTTCTGATAAATTGAAGGCCCATGAACTAAGACCATATACCTCTAGCAAACTCTCATCTCTTTCATCTGCAAAAAATGAAAAACAGAGTTTGGTAGTTGGGTCATATAAATATTCCATATTAGTTGCCTCATGATAGTACTTATAGAAACCTTTTTCATTGAAGTTCTCCAAAACCATACATAGCGGAGAACGCATTTGAGGATAATACGCTTTCTAGTATTATAACTTATCTGAATATCAGAGCTGAAAATACCTTGATATTTCTGATGATATAATTTGGGCTTTTTTGATAAAAATATTATCATCTTCATTTTGCCTTAATTCCGCATCCGTAGCATTACTTTTACTCAATACTATTTGGTCACCCTGTCTTGTTGTTAACACAGCAGCTACATCATATAGACTTTCTCCTGAAACAGATGTCTTTGCCAATACCCCTTGCAATCGTAATAGACGGAGTATAAAGTCTTGTAACAGGAAGAAGAATTTCTTTAGAAGTATCATCAAAACGTCTTTGAAAGTTTCTTTCCAGTACAAAAATCCGACATTGGATATAATCCTTCTTCTATTAAATCAATCACTGTATGAGTTTTTGAATCATTTAATGATTTTCTCCAAGATTGCAAGTTTATATTTATGTCTTTAAGTGCCATTGTAGTATTCACTACACCTGTTTCATCTTGAATACCACCCAATGTTTTTCACGTATAAATATATCTTGTCTTTTTGTACACTGTAGAATCAAAAGTACCATCCTTTCCATTAAATCCGAACGATCCATTAAGTGAGTCACCTTTATATACAAGTGAAGCATTAATATTTTTCTCTAAGGATTTAGTTTTCTGTTCAACATTCGTATTTGAACCCGCATTACCCATATATTGCGCAAAAGCTCTTCCACCTGTATAATAACCAACAACAACAAAATCTCCATATGAATCAATGATAGATGATATAGGAGAGGTATATAAATTATTAATAAAAGACCTTCTTAAAAACTGCCTTGCAAAAACTTTATTAGAACCATTG